>Ga0256407_10000802_pt1 | contig 70718 bp, 57 predicted proteins | sample RumenRJG_04DNA_FD_193489 | JGI IMG/M metagenome (GOLD analysis project Ga0256407, IMG submission 193489) | Bovine rumen microbial communities from Lethbridge, Alberta, Canada - RJG_04 | ecosystem: Host-associated > Mammals > Digestive system > Stomach > Rumen | place: Canada: Alberta... | reverse complement strand
CTATTCTATGCGTTGGTCTATCGAAGTCGCTTATTACGAGCAGAAGAAGTTCTGGTCTTTTGGAAATTATATGCTCCGAAGCAGAATCGGTATTGAAAGATTGACAAATTTGCTGACGGTTTTGTATGCTTTCATGACCGTACTGCCTTTTTATGATAAAACCTTTTCTGCTTTATCACACAACAGTCCTCAGCAATCACGCTTTGTTATCGGCATGACTGTTTGGCATGAATTATTTTTGGCCGCTTTCGAGACGAACCATATATCCTCAAAAAATGGATTCGCGTTTGATTCTTTCTGTTTATAAGCACTTTTACTTTTTGAAAACTTGGAAACTGGTGTAATATTTCATTAAATATAACTTTATTACAAGAAGGAAGTGTTCATATTGATCAGGAAATACACCTACGGTCAGCCGATAAATACCGATGCAACAGTTTATAATCTTATGCCCGAAACTTCGGAAATACAGGACCTTGAGCTTATACGTTCTGATGACGGCAGTATCTCATTCGTTTACAGAATGGGCAAAAATACTATAGTTTACGGTCTTGGCGAAGCAAACAGGGGAATAAACAAAAGAGGTCATATCTATGAAAGTTTTTGCAGTGACGATCCCCTGCACACCGAAGAAAAACGCTCGCTTTACGGCGCACATAACTTCATTGTGATAAGCGGAAATAAGAATATCGGTATATTCGCAGACACACCTGCTCAGATACAGTTTGATATCGGCTATACAGACGAAAATATCATCAGAATCACTCCCTCGGAAAACGATATTGATATTTACATAATTGACGGTAAAAACGCATACGACATAGTAAAGCAGTTCAGAAGGCTTATCGGAAAAAGCTATATTGCCCCCCGCTGGGCATTCGGTTTTCAGCAGAGCCGCTGGAGCTATTATACAGCCGATGATATACGCCGTGTTGTAAAAGGCTACAGGGATAACGGTATTCCGCTTGATGCTGTATATATGGACATAGATTATATGGAACGCTACAAGGATTTTACCGTTAGTGATGAGAGATTTCCCGATTTTGAAAACTTCGTTAAAGAAATGCGTGAACAGGGAATACACCTCGTTCCGATAATTGATGCCGGCGTAAAAACAGAAGAAGGCTATGATATATACGAGGAAGGGGTTAAAAACGGCTATTTCTGCAAAAAAGCCGACGGTACATATTTCACGGCAGGCGTATGGCCCGGAAATACACATTTCCCCGATTTTCTGAACAAGGATGCAAGAGAATGGTTCGGCAGTAAATACAAAGTACTCCTTGATGCAGGTATAGACGGTTTCTGGAACGATATGAACGAACCGGCTATGTTCTATACTGAGGACGGTGTTAAAGAGGCTGTCGAATACATAAAGAACTTTGATTTTTCAAACATAGATTCCGGTACATTCTTCAGTCTGCGTGACAAGCTTTCAGGCCTTGCAAACCGCAGGAAAGATTATGAAAGCTTTTATCATAATATTGACGGTAAAATGGTACGTCACGACAAAGTACATAATATTTTCGGATATAATATGACAAGAGCCGCCGGAGAAGCTTTTGAAAAGTTAAGTCCCGACAAACGCATACTTATGTTTTCACGCTCGTCATATATCGGTATGCACAGATACGGCGGTATATGGACAGGCGACAATCAGTCATGGTGGGCACATCTTCTGCTTAATATAAAAATGATGCCGTCACTCAATATGTGCGGCTTCCTCTACAGCGGCGCTGACCTCGGCGGATTCGGCTCCAACTGTACAAGAGATCTTCTTTTAAGATGGCTCGCTTTCGGTATCTTCACACCGCTTATGCGTAATCATACCGCTCTCGGAACAAGGGATCAGGAATGCTACAGGTTCGGCAGTACTGAGGAATTCAAAAATATCATATCACTGAGATATGCACTTATCCCCTATCTTTACAGCGAATATATGAAAGCATGTCTTAATGATGATATGATGTTCAAACCGCTGAGCTTTGAATATCCCGATGACGATATAGCAAGACAAATCGAAGATCAGCTTCTTGTCGGTGAAAGCATTATGATAACTCCCGTTTACCAGCAGAATGCCGAAGGACGTTATGTATATCTGCCTGAGGATATGCTGTTTATGTGTTTCACATCACTTGATAACTTTACATGTAATGTTATGCAAAAGGGTGTTCATTATATCTCTGTAAAAATAAACGAAGTACCGTTGTTCATACGCAAAAATAAACTTCTGCCGCTGGGTTTGCCTGCTGAATGTACCGATAAGCTCAACACATCTGCATTAACAATATTTGCCTGCGGAAGGGATAAGATCGAATATACTCTCTATGAAGATGACGGATTATCAAAAAATTATAACTCTCCCGACAACTTTTTAAAATTCATTCTGCACGATCCCGAAAATCCCGATGTACTCCCTTCATCCAAAAATATAACCAAAACATATACATTCTCATAAAAAATTACCGGAAATGAGCTTAAAAGCTTGTTTCCGGTAATTTATTAATTATTAATTGAAACACTTCCTCTTATCATCAAAGACCGTATATCATCATTTATCACAGCATACGGAAACACAAGTTTATATCTGTTATCGTACATTGCACATTGCACATTGCTCATTGCACATTGTACCGCTCCGCTGTCTACCGTCTTGCTGTCTGTAAGCATGTTTATATCTTCCATATTATATCCGAATTCATCAACAGCTGTTCTTATCGTGTTTTCAGCCGTTCCCTCCGTTACCATTATACTGACATTGCTCCTTATATCCTTTCTCTCTGTGAAATAATCAAGAGTTTCACGGTATATATCCGATGAGTTTTTGTCCATCATTATGAAAAGGCACTGACTGAAAAGTACCTTCTTCCCTCTCTGCGATTCGAGCGACTCTATTGCCTCAGATATGCTTTTTCCCTCGGAGTATATCAGCCTTGATGAATTCGGTTTCTCTGCATCAACCGTATCAAGCACTGACATAGTTAATTTATACTTGTCGGTATGATCAATACCTATCCCCTGTATTATAATCCTCTGACTTAACTGCACAGTGCTGCACCCCGACAGAACAAAAGCCGTTATAACTACTGTAAACACCGCTGCACTTCCTGCTGCGGCAAATCTGTATGCTTTTGAGTGAAATTTTTTATATAACAAAAGCATAAGCGGCAAAACAAAAATAAATACAGTATTCAGAACAAACCACAAATATTTATTGCATATATATTCTGTCATGCCACGCTGTAAAAACAGCATCATCAAGAGCAGTACAACTCCGTTTATGATGCAAAGTTTCTTGTGCGGCACTGTCTTTAACACAGTTCTCAGACTTTCTACAGATGCAAGCAGCATAAGTGCAGTTCCGCAAAAGCATGAGCATACTATTACAAGTATAAAAACAGGATCAAGCCGCTGTAAATTTCCCGAACCTTCGGCTGCATTATATATCTGGAATGAATGTGTATCCATATAGTTTCCCGTTGAACCTCTCAGCATTACAAGTCCGAATACCATGAATACAACACTCATTATAACAAAAAGAAGTCCTCCCGTTATACTCCTTTTTCTGATATTTCCCGAAAAAACATTATATGCCGCTGCACAATTATATCTTGAAATAATAAACACAACACAGTCCGAAATACTGAAAAATGAAATTCCCTGCTGTACGGGAAGATTTTCCTGCCTGTAGTTCTGCATGAGGAATACTGCCGTAAGCACAACAGCCGATATAATAAATACAAGCACTATCCCCGACATCCTTGCAGATGCTTCTATCCCTTTCAGAGATGCATATATACAGCCGGCAATAAGAAGTGCAAGAAGTACTTTAGGTTCTATACCGTCAGGTACGGCTTCAAGCATAAATCCGTACATAACGGCTGTGCTGTACAATGCTGAAAACAGAAAGTAGGCTGAATATATAACCGGCATTATCTTTACGGTAAAAAACGATCCGTCACCGCTTATCCGTCCGTATGAAAGGCTTGGCAGAAACATTATCAGCATAAGCGGTATGGTTATTATAAGCGGCATGAGCATATCCCATACTGAAAATATACCCGAAACCGAGGACGAATATATTATTGCTAATGATATCCTGCATACAAACAGCAGGATAAAAAACTGTTTCTGGGTTATCATCGGCTTATCATTCATTTTCTGACTGTCCACCCTTTACATCGGCACCAGGCATATCCTGTACCGTTTCAGTTTTCTTTGCAAGTATCTTCCAGCCGGCTCTTATTATAACGTCCCTGAAAAAATATGCCCCGAAAGGCGATACAGGCGACATATACGGTATTCCGAAGCTTGTTTTTGCGCAGAGGTTTATAAGAACTATGCTGAACAGTGCCGCTATTCCCCATATTCCGAATATACCGCCCGCAAGCGTAAAAATAAACCTCAATATGCATGACGGCGCATAAAGATCCGGCACAACATACGTACTTATAGCCGTTACCGCAACGACCATAAGTGTCGGCGCACCTATAAGTCCTGCATTTACTGCCGTATCTCCTACAACAAGTCCTCCCACTATACTTACAGCATATCCCAGCGGCTGCGGCATTCTCAGTCCCGCTTCTCTCATTATCTCATAAACAAAAAGTATCAGCACTGTTTCTGCTGTCAGTGACAGCGGTGTGGCGGCTATCGAGCTTGCTATTTTATTAAGAAGAAGTGTCGGGAACATCTCCGGATCAAATGTTCCGAGTGCAGTAAACAGTCCGGGTAAAAGTACAGATATGAAAAAAGCCGTGTATTTCAGTATTCTTGTAAATGTCGCAAAATATGCCCTGTTAGAGTAATCGTCAAGTGTCTGGAAATACTCCGTAAACAGATAAGGAACTATCAGCGCAGACGGTACTCCATCTACAAGTATTGCAATTCGTCCTTCCGTAAGCTTTCCGCATACGGTGTCGGGACGTTCCGTCACTCCTACTCCGCTGAAAAATGAAAAATCATTCCTCTCCTCAAGGAACGGTACAAGATATCCCGATGCAAGAACCGTTTTCAGATTGACCTTTTTAAGCTTATTTCTCAGTTTCTGAAGTATCTCGGGCGAAACTGTATCGGTAAGATAGCAAAGTGCCGTTTCTGTCCTGCCTGTTTCGCCTATTGTCATTGTTTCAAACTTCAAGGACGGATTTTTCAGCCTGCGTCTTATAAGCGTCATATTTATTCTCAGTGCTTCGACAAAGCCTTCCTTTGAACCTCTCTGTACAACATCGGAATCCGGCTGTGATACACCTCTTGAAGCATATCCCTGTATTCCCACAGATACGCCCTTTGCACAGCCGTTTATAAGTATCACTGCAAAACCCGACATTATGGCATTTTCTATTTTTTCAACACTGTCCACTTCCATAATATCTGCCGTATGGACAGCACGGTATTTTATCTCATTAAAACACGTTTCGGGATCACTGCTGAATCTGAACGAAAACAGCGGTGAAAGCACACCTTCCGCAAGCACCTCTTTATCTATCATATTATCTATTGATATAACCGCCGCATTTATTCCCGAAAGCCTTATATCCCTCACAGTAAGGTCTGCACTTTCACAAAACTGTGTGCGTATAGTATCAAGATTGCTGCACAGTGCAACCGAAAGCGGAGTGTATTTTTGTTCATACGGTTTCTGAGGTTCGTGTGTATATATTTTTCCGATATCTCTTATAAGCTTGTACATAGGCATTCCTCCGCTTTTAATATTCACGGATAAACAGATATTTATTCATTCATGTGAAAGTATATTTCCGCTGTCAATGACAAAAATAATAATATGCTCATATAACCGGAGGAAAGATATGATAATATCAACACTGAGAACTATACTCCTTTATATAGTCATTATTATTGCCATAAGGATAATGGGAAAGCGTCAGATAAGCGAAATGCAGACAAGCGAGCTTGTCATAACACTTCTTATGTCAAACATAGCATCAATACCAATGCAGGACACGGACCAATCAATGTTAAGCGGAATAATACCTATCATGGTACTTCTCGTATGTGAGATATCAATATCATATCTCATGCTCAAACATACTAAAATACGCAGTCTTATATGCGGAAAGCCTGTCATAATCATAGACAACGGAAAAATAGACCGTGATGCCATGATACAGCTCAGAATAAGCACAGAGGATATGTATGAACAGCTTCGCCAGAAGGATATTTTTGATATAAAAGAGGTCGCATATGCCATAATCGAAACCAACGGAAAATTAAGTGTTATGAAAAAGCCTGAAAACGACACTGTAACAGTAAGTGATATGAAAATCAGAGCAAAGGAAAAACCATTGCAGGTATCCGTCATAAGTGACGGCGAAATATCAAAATCCTCACTTCGATACTGCGGCTTTCAGGAAAGCTATATCCAAAAGGTACTCAAAAAAGAGAGTACTGCACTTTCTGATGTTTTCATAATGACAATGGATAAAAACGGCAGCTATAATATCATAAAAAAGGAGAAGTGACAATATGCGGAGGCTCTATGCCGCACTTGGCGTGCTTGCACTTATCGCTGTGATAGTTACAACAGGGTTCATAATAAATACAAGGACTGCGGAAAGCATATTAGAACAGCTCAACTCGGCATATGATTCAGCCGAAAACGGCAACACCGAAAACGCAAAAGAAATTTTCTCAAAAGCAAAAAAGGAATGGAGCGATAATGTTGAAATAATGCTGCTTTTCGTTTCACACGGACGTATCGACAAAATAGATGAGGCTTTCGACTCGGCCGAAACTTATCTGAAAAACAATGAAATAACCATGTTCCTTGCAGAATGTTCTGCCGCTCGTCTGCTTACAGAACACTTTATTGATGTAGAATATCCGTATATAAACAATATATTCTGACAAAAAATATCTTTTCGTTTATTGACTTGTACAAAAATAAGGTATAAAATAATTATCGGGTATTCGACCTTATCGGAGGAAATCAAAATGAAAAGATGTATTATTATAGCCTTAGCACTTTCAATTATCGGCAGCCTTTGTGCCTGCAATTCATCAGGCAGTACCGCCAAAAACAACTCAGGCGAAAGCTCATCAGCCGAAACAAAAATAATACAGTCCGATGTACAAACTCAGGACAGCAGCAGTCCTGAACAAAAGAGCAACGATACATCGGAAAAAAGCTCTGCCGTGAGTGAAGCAAAAAAAGAAAGCTCACTTGTAAGTGAAAAGCCGGAAGAAAGTTCAGCTGTAAGCGAGGTTTCGGAGGAAAGTTCAGAAGTCAGCGAGCAGCCGGAGGAAAGTTCAACCGTAAGCGAAGTATCGGAAGAAAGCTCGGAAATCAGTGAACAGCCGGAAGAAATATCCGAGGAATCACAGGAAACGGATATTTCAGATACATCCGAAGAAGAAAGCTCTGATACATCAGACGAGGAAAGCTCCGAAGATACTTCATCAACACCTGCCCCGCCTTCATCAACCGAAATACAGTATATAGACGGTGCTGCATATATTGACGGCATACTTATCGTCAACAAAACTTATGCTCTGCCCGAAGATTACGGATACGGCGAGGATTCCGAGGCACTCAATGCTTTCTATCAGATGCAGAATGATGCATATAATGACGGAATTTATCTTGAGATAATCTCAGGCTTCCGCAGCTATCAGACACAGGTATATACATACAATTCCTTTGTTCTTGACAGAGGTACAGAGCTTGCAGACAGAGTTTCCGCACGTCCGGGACATTCCGAACATCAGACAGGTCTTGCATTCGACATAAACACTACCGCTAATTATTTTGCCGATACCCCCGAAGCCGCATGGCTTGAAGAACATTGTGCAGAGTACGGATTTATAATACGCTATCCACGCAACAAAGAGGATGTAACAGGCTATGCATACGAACCGTGGCACATACGCTATATCGGCAAAGAAAAAGCTCAGATAATAACTGCAAGCGGTCTTACTCTTGAAGAATACTATGGTCTTACATCATTCTATAGCTGAATATGATAATAAACTCATGCTGTATTTTGCGGCATGAGTTTTATTTTTGATATGTCACGCATATTATTTCTATGGTGAAGAACATGAAACGATTTACTGCCCTGCTTATAAGTTCTGTCCTGACACTTTCCGTCATATGCTTTTTTATGACGGGTGCAAAAAATCAGGAAAACGATTATATAAAATATGCGGAATTCAATGTAACATACAATGCTCTCAAAAAAGCTCTTGATGCTGATATTTCCTCCTATGACAGCGACATAAAATTATCATGGACTGATATCCTTGCATATCTTGGCGCAAAATACGGCGGAGATTTCTCAAAATACCGTGATTCGGATATGGACGATATCATAGAACAGCTTAAAGACGGCAAAGATATAAATACACTTACAAAAGACATGAAGTATTTCGGCTATTACAAACAGGTATATAGCGCAGTACTTGACGGTCTTGTGGGAGAATATGAGGAATACTCCTGTAATGAAAACTCCGAACCTGTGAAAACAACAAAATACGGTCTGAAAGCGTATTCACCAATAGCAAAGGGCTTTGCATTCTCGCATTTTGATGATTTCGGCGCAGTACGCACATACGGATATACCCGTGAACATTTAGGACATGATATGATGTGCGCTGTCGGGACACCGATAATCGCTGTTGAGGACGGAACAGTCGAGGCTGTCGGCTGGAACCAATACGGCGGCTGGCGTATCGGCATAAGAAGCCACGACAAAAAACGTTATTACTATTACGCACATCTGCGTCAGAACAGACCGTACCACTGTGACATAAAAGAGGGCTGCGAGGTACATGCCGGAGATGTTATCGGATATGCAGGCAGAACGGGTTACAGCACGAAAGAAAACGTAAACAACATTGAAACACCGCATCTGCATTTCGGCATTGAGCTTATATTTGATGAAAGTCAGAAAGAATGCGACAATGAAATATGGATAGACCTGTATGCACTCACTCAGCTACTTGAAACTCACAAGTCTGATGTCAGACGCAACAGCGAAACAAAGGAATTTTTTTCTCTCAGGCAGTCCGGACTGCTCAACTCAAAAATTCAGGTAAAAAAAGATCCCGAAAGCTGACCATACGCTTTCGGGACTTTTATTATCAATTATTCACTTTCAACAACCGCTCTTATTATATCTCTTATCTCCTCGATACCTTCACCGTTTTCGGATGAACACGGGAAAAAACGTATATCGGGATAGTCGCTCAGCTTTTCCTTTATCTCATCAAGACATTTCTGCTGCTGAGTTTTTTTAAGCTTATCCATCTTTGTAAGTGCGATTATAAAGTTATAACCGCTGCTGCAAAGAAAATCTATCATTGTCATATCATCTGCCGTAGGCGGATGACGCATATCACATATCTGTATGATAAGCGGAATGTTTCTCTGCTGCGAAAAATAACCCTCGACAAGCTCTGCCCATCTTTGTTTTTCCGACTGTGATACCTTTGCATAGCCGTATCCGGGAAGATCGGCAAAATATGCCTCTTTGAGATCAAAAAAATTTATCGTTGCTGTCTTTCCCGGCTTTGAGCTTACCTTTGCTATCGACTTACGGTTCAGAATTTTATTTATAAGTGAAGACTTTCCTACATTGGATTTACCCGAAAATACTATTTCAGGTATATCTGACGGCGGTATCTGGTCAGATCTGCCGTATGATGCTTTGAACTCCGCTGTATTAAAATTCATTTCTGCCCTCCGCTGTTTCATTCAATAATCATAACCTTAATTATGTGACAATGCATTATCAAGTACGGTGTTGATATTATTTGCAAAAACAAAGCTTACTCCGCTCTTTACAACATCATCTACTTCGTCAAGGTCAGACTTATTATCCTCCGGAATTATTATAGTTTTTATTCCCAACCTGTATGCTGCCATTGTTTTTTCCTTGAGTCCTCCTATCGGAAGAACTCTGCCTCTTATGGTTATCTCTCCTGTCATTGCAACATCACGCTTTACAGGTATTCCTGTAAGTGCCGATGTTATTGCCGTTGCCATAGTTATGCCTGCCGAAGGTCCGTCCTTAGGAACTGCGCCTTCGGGTACATGTATATGTATATCCTTGTTTTTGTAAAATTCGGGATCAATATTAAGCTTGTCAGCCATAGTCCTGACACATGTAAATGCTGCCTGTGCAGACTCCTTCATAACATCGCCGAGCGAGCCTGTCAGCTTTATCTTTCCGCTGCCTGTCATTACAGCTACTTCAACGGGTAATGTTTCACCGCCTACAGATGTCCATGCAAGACCTGTTGCAAGACCGACTTCATCATTTTTATTCATATCGTCCTGCTTATATTTGCGTGAACCTAAAAACTCCTCTATGTTTTCCATAGTTACCTTTACTGACTTTACATCACCCGAAACTATCTTTACGGCTATTTTATTGAGTACTCTTGAAATAGCTCTTTCAAGGGAACGTACTCCCGACTCACGTGTATAGCTGTCTATTATATCATAGATGACTTCATCGGATATTTTGACCTGTCTGCCTGTAAGACCATGTCTTTTGAGCTGCTTTGAAATAAGGTGCAGCTTTGCAATACGGAATTTTTCCTCTCTTGTATAGCTGTCAAGATGTATTATATCCATTCTGTCAAGCAGCGGTGCAGGTATAGCCGTGTGGTCGTTTGCGGTAGTTATGAACATTACCTTGCTTAGATCAAACGGAAGATCAATATAATGGTCATAGAATGTGGAATTCTGCTCACCGTCAAGAACTTCAAGCAACGCAGAAGTCGGATCACCGTGAAAATCGTTTCCTAACTTGTCTACCTCGTCAAGAAGTATCAGCGGATTTGCCGAGCCTGCAAGCTTCACAGCATTCATTATCCTGCCCATCATTGCGCCGATATATGTTCTTCTGTGACCTCTTATTTCGGCTTCATCATGTATGCCGCCGAGTGCTATTCTCTGATATTTTTTGCCTGTTGCTTCGGCAATAGACCTTGCTATAGATGTTTTACCTACTCCCGGAGGGCCCGCAAGACAGATTATCTGTCCGTTTATATCAGGATTTAACTTTCTTACGGCAAGTGCTTCAATAACATTTTCCTTGACCTTTTTCAGACCATAGTGGTTCTTATCAAGGTGGACTGCTATTTTTTTGATATCCGTCTTATCCTTTGTATATATTCTCCACGGAAGTTCGATGCATGTATCAAGATAATTTCTTACTACATTGGCTTCTGCCGAACCTGACATCATTTTTTCAAGCTTCTGGACTTCCTTTATAAGCTTCTCCTTGTTTTCATCGGTAGTTCTGAGCTTTGATATCTTGTTCCTGTAATCAAAGCTTTCAGCTTCGGTATCTTCACTGTCGCCAAGCTCCTCTTTGATAGCCTTGATACGTTCTCTGAGATAATATTCCCTCTGGTTCTCATCCATACCGAGCTTTGTTTTTTCGGATATCTTTTCCTCAAGCATAAGTATTTCGCTCTCATAGCTGAGCATCTTTATTACCATTTCAAGACGTTCACTCTCATCGGCAGCTTCAAGTATCATCTGTTTTTTATGGTAATCCCTTATGATATTATCTGCAATATAATCGGCAAGTCTGCCGGGTTCGTTCATCTCATATACAGTAAGGTATATATCCTGCGGAATATGGGAATTTGCTATTGCCATTTCCCCGAACATTTCTTTAAGGACATTTATCCTTGCATCAGTTTCGGCATTTTTTTCGGCAGGTATTGTTCTGAATGTCTTTGCTTTAGCCGTTATATACAAATTGCCGTCTGTAAAGCTTTCAGCCTGTTCCCTGTGCATACCTCTTATAACAACACGTATGACATTATCGGATATTTTTGCTGTCTGGAGAACCTTAGCAAGAACACCTGTTTTATAAAAATGTCCTGAATTTACATCCGTTTCGGATGAATCAGTCTGTGTTGTGATAAAAATATTCTGGTTATAGTTTTCCATAGCTGCTTCTATAGCTGCAACGGATTTTTTTCTTGCAACATCAAAATGCAATATAGAACCCGGGAATATAACAAGACCTCTGAGCGGAAGTACAGGTATTGTAAGTATTTCTTCCTTTTCTGCATTTTCTATATTTTCATTATCCATTTATCTACTCCAATCTTCAGGAACAATGCAGCAAGCCGGCAATAATTCCTGTATAAAAGCTGTCTGAACGGACTTCATCGTGCCTGCTGCGGAAGTCCGTTACATGCACTACATCAATATATATTATATCATACATTTCACCTTTAATCAAGCATATAAAAAGGCTCCCTCCGTGAGGGAGCCGTCAACGGAGTTGACTGAGGGAGCCTATAAAAACTGATGGTTTACAAAAAACAGCGAAGCGGAAACAGAAAAACAGTACTTCCGCCTTATTTTTTATATTTTTACATAAACATAAGCTGGCTCGTTTCGGGAAGATCTCCGAAAGCTCCTATATCCCTCAAAAGTGTTATTACCGCACTTGATACCTTTGCTCTTTGCTGGAAATCTTCAACAGATGTAAACTCACCGTCTTTTCTTGCTTCTGCAAGTCCCGCAGCTGCTGCTTCGCCTACACCCGACAATGCCAAAAACGGCAGCCTTATTTTTCCGTTTTCAACAAGAAATCTTCTTGAATCCGATTTATAGATATCTATCGGCAGAACTTCTATTCCCCTTGCAAGCATTTCATTTATTATCTGTAATGTCGCATAGGTCGATTCTTCCTTTGCCGATGCTTCTTTTTTCTGTATCTTTGTACTTATATCCTGCATTCTGTTTTTAACGGCTGTTCTGCCCTTACAGACAAGTGCGCCGTCAAAATCATCATTTCTTACAGTGAAATATGCCGCATAGTATTCAAGCGGCTTATGCACCTTGTACCAGCCGAGCCTTAATGTAGCTATCATATATGCAGCCGCATGTGCTTTCGGGAACATATACTTTATCTTCATACATGAATCTATATACCATTCGGGAACATCATGCTCTTTCATGGCTTTTATATGTTCTTCCGTAAGAAGTTTTGTAGCGTTGCCCTTTCTTACTATCTCCATTATCTTGAATGCCATATCCGGTTCAAGACCTTTATGCATAAGATACACCATTATATTATCACGTGTTCCGATAACCTCGGATATAGTACATATCTTCTTTTCGATAAGGTCAGCCGCATTTCCTATCCATACATCCGTACCGTGTGAAAGTCCTGATACCTGCAAAAGATCGGAGAAAGTTTTCGGCTGTGTATCAATAAGCATGTGACGGACAAAGGCTGTACCGACTTCGGGGAGTGAGAATGTTCCCGTTTCGGAATCTATGTCCTCCGGCTCAACTCCGAGTGCTTTTGTGGATGTGAACAGCGACATTACATCCGGATCACTCATCGAAACACTCATAACACTTATTCCTGTATATTCTTCAAGATAGTGATATATTGTCGGAACATCGTGTCCAAGCTCATCAAGCTTGCATACAGTATCATGTATAGAATGGAAGTCGAAATGAGTTGTAATTATATCCGTTTTCTGATCGTTTGCCGGACGCTGTATAGGACAGAACTCGTATATATCGTTCATTCTCGGAACAACTACCATTCCGGCAGGGTGCTGACCTGTTGTACGTCTTACACCTGTACAGCCTGCCGCAAGACGAAGCTCCTCGGCTCTGTTCACGGATATTCCTCTCACTTCCGCATATTTCCTGACATAGCCTATTGCCGTTTTTTCTGCGACTGTAGCTATTGTTCCAGCCTTGAATACATTTTCCTTTCCGAAAAGCTGTTCTGTATATCTATGGGAAAGCGTCTGAAATTCTCCCGCAAAGTTAAGGTCGATATCAGGTGTTTTATCTCCCTTGAATCCGAGGAAGGTTTCAAACGGTATGTCATGGCCGTCACGAAGATATTCCGTACCGCAGTTCGGACACTTCTTTTCGGGAAGGTCGAAACCTGAACCATAGCTTCCGTCATCAAAAAATTCAGAATTACAACAGTTCGGGCATACATAATGCGGACAAAGCGGATTAACCTCCGATATACCCGACATTGTTGCAACAAATGATGAACCGACAGAACCTCTCGAACCTACAAGATAGCCGTGTTCATTTGAGTTTGCAACAAGCTTCTGAGCAGTCATGTACAAAACGGAGAAACCATTCTTTATGATAGAGTTAAGTTCTTTGTCTATTCTTGCCCGTACAATTTCGGGAAGCGGATCACCGTATGTATTTTTTGCTCTCTCCCATGTTATACTTGTAAGCTGTTCCTCAGCACCGGGGATAAACGGCGGAAAGTTGCCTTTAGGTACTGCACGGAGATCCTCTATCATATCGGCAATATAATTCGTGTTTTCAACGACTACCTCATAAGCCTTTTCCTTGCCGAGATATTCAAATTCCTTTAACATCTCCGCTGTTGTGCGGAAATAAAGCGGCGGCTGTTCGTCTGCATCGGGATAGCCCTGAGCGGTGAGAAGAATTTTTCTGTATTCGCTCTGGTGAGGATCCATAAAATGAACATCACACGTTGCGACAACAGGTATTCCCAGTTCATCGCCAAGTCCGACTATGAGCCTGTTGTTTTCTTTGAGCTGTTCCTCATTCCTGACTATACCATCTCTTATGAGGTGCATATTATTGCCTGTTGGCTGTATTTCAAGATAGTCATAGAATGAGGCTATCTTTTTCAGCTCGTCACGTTCCTTGCCGTCAAGTATGGCCTTATAAAGCTCGCCTGCTTCGCATGCACTGCCTATTATAAGACCGTTGCGGAGCTTTACAAGTTCCGACCTCGGCAAAAGCGGTTTTTTATAGAAATAATCTATATGTGATTTTGATATCAGCTTATAAAGATTTTTCAGTCCCAGCTGATTTTTTGCAAGTATTATCTGATGATAATACTTATATGATTTTATACTCGGTTTCGGAAGTATATCCGATATTCCCGAAGTATCTTTTATCTTGTACTCGTCTTTCAGCTTATTAAGCATTACCTGAAATATTTTCGCAAGCATCATAGCATCATCACATGCTCTGTGGTGGTTGAAATCACCTAATTTAAGGTGCTTGGCTATATTGTCAAGCTTGTGCTTTGCAAGCTGGGGGAACATTCCTCTTGACAGTGCAAGAGTATCTATATGAGTGAGTGTATATCTCAGTCCGTTACGCTCGGCGGCTGTCTTTATGAATGATGTATCAAATGAAGCATTATGCGCAACAACTATTGCATTATCACCGCAGTATTCAAGGAACTTTTGTACTGCCTCTTTTTCCGACGGTGCGCCGGCTACCATTTCATCCGTTATGCCCGTAAGCTCGCTTATCTTTTCGGGAATATGCTTTTCGGGATCAACGAATGTCGAGAATGTGTCCGTTATCTCTCCGTTGACCATTTTTACAGCACCGATCTCGGTTATTTTTTCCTGTAATGCGCTCAGTCCCGTTGTTTCTATATCGAAAACAATAAATTCGCCGTCAAGCTCCTGTACTGCATTTCCTGTTACTGCCGATGATACCTCGTCATTTATGAAGTATGCTTCAACACCGTATATTACCTTGAACTTGCCGCCTTTTTTTCTTATGCCGTCACACGCATTCATAGCATCGGGATATGCCTGTGCAACACCGTGATCTGTTATAGCAACAGCCGGCATTCCCCATTCATAAGCACGTTTTACAAGATCGCCAGCACCTGTGACCGCATCCATAGCAGACATATTTGTATGAAGATGAAGTTCGACACGCTTTTTCTCTGCCCTGTCAACTATTTTCTGCATTGAAACGGTACATACGGCAGACGCCATAACGGTAATATCGTGGTCGTACTTATCGAACTGTGTTTCGCCCCTGACCATTATTGCCATACCTTTTTTAAGCTCAAGTACACCCTTGCATTTCTCATTCAGATCAAGTACCTTTACTGTTACCGAACCTGTATAGTCCGTAACGCATATAGATATTATCTTTCTTTTGTTGTCACGGGTATCCTTTACTTCTATGGAGAATATCTCTCCCCAGAAAATTATCTTTCCTGCTTCCGCAGAAATGTTCTTTAACGGGAAAAGTTCTCCCTTTATATTACCGCCGTATATAGCCGATGCACTTTCGGGAATAATCGTCGGCATAAGGCTGCTGCCCTCTCGTATTTCTGTTTCGGCTAAAGCAGCAGGCACTTCTTTTGGCTTTGGTGTGAACTTAGCCTTATGCTCTGCGCCTGCTTTCATAAGCTCCTCCTGACGTTCAACTGCCGCTATCTGAGCTTCCCTTATAGCCTTTTCTTCGTTTATCTTCTGCTGCTCGATATACGCTTCACTGTCCGTATCTATTGCCAGCATACCGCTGAATACAATTTCAAGCTTTATGTCGAATTCCTCTTTTATGAGTGCCGACATATCTTTGTCAAACTTTTTCTGCACAAGTATATCCTTGCCACCGTGTTTAAGGTCTATAACAAGCTTATCTCCGTTTACAGCCGCTTTTGAGTCATTAAGAGTGCCGTTAAGACTTGCACAGCGTCTTTTAAGCTCGATAACAAGCTCAGGATAATATTCCGCACTGAAAAGATCAGTGCGGAATTTAGGATATATACGGCATTTTGAAAGACCAAGCTCACTGTTTATGATAAGCTTTTCGGCATTGAAAAACTCATCCCTTTTTACAAGCTCACGGCAATAAATATATATATTCATTGTGCGTTCTTCGGAGTCTATAACAACATTTATAATATCGCTGCCGCACACAGCAGCAGACAATTCTTTTATATCTATCAGATTTTTAAAGCAATCAGAAAACTTTTTCACCTTTAACTCCTTTTATCTTACTGCATTTCATCTATTGCCTTTATCAGTTCATCAAGAAGTGCATCTTCCGGCACTTTCTTTATTATTTCGCCTTTTTTGAATATAAGACCTGTACCGTCACCGCCGGCAATACCTATATCGGCTTCTCTTGCTTCGCCTGGGCCGTTTACGGCACAGCCCATTATTGCTACGGTTATATTTTTCTTACAGTCTTTAAGACGTTCCTCAGCCTGCTTTGCAAGACCTATCAAGTCTATTCTTGTTCTGCCGCATGTGGGACATGATATGAATTTTATTCCTTCGGAATTAAGTCCCATAGCTTTGAGTATATCCTTTGCGGCATATACCTCCTTGACAGGCTCATCCGTAAGAGATACCCTTATAGTATCGCCTATTCCGCTGAGAAGAAGACTTCCTATTCCTATTGCAGACTTTATTATTCCCATCCTTTCCGTACCGGCTTCTGTAACTCCGAGGTGGAGAGGATAGTCACACCTTTCAGATGCAAGCTCATATGCCTGTTTCATAAAATCAACATTAGATGATTTCATTGAAAGAACTATATTGTCAAAATCGAATTTTTCAAGCAGTGAGGCATGAAAAAGCGCACTGTCACAAAGTGCCTGCGGTGTAGGTCTGCCGTATTTTTCAAGTATGTGCTTTTCAAGCGAGCCTGAGTTGACGCCTATCCTTATAGGTATATTTCTTCTTCTGCATTCATCCGCTACCTGCTTTACACGGCTGTCATCACCTATATTTCCGGGATTTATGCGTATCTTGTCGATACCTGCCGCCGCAGATTCAAGTGCAAGTCTGTAGTCAAAATGTATATCCGCAACTATCGGCACAGATACTTTTTCTTTTATTGCGGGTATTAGCTTTACTGCTTCCATATCGGGAACGGCTATCCTTATTATGTCACAGCCTGCATTTTCAAGCTCCTGCGACTGTCTTACACTGCCCTCGATATCCGTTGAGGGAATATTCAGCATTGACTGTACGGTTATCTTTGAGTCGCCGCCTATGAATGTATTTCCTACCTTTATTTTCTTTGTAACACGTCTTTTCATTTCATATCACCGTTTCACCAGAATAAATGTATTACGTCCTTGACTGTTATTATCGCCATAAACAAAAGAAGAAGTCCGAGACCAATTGCGTGTACCCATGCTTCATGTTCAGGCTTTACACGCTTTCTTCTTATTGCTTCGACTATAAGGAATATAAGTCTGCCGCCGTCAAGTGCCGGCAAAGGAAGAAGGTTCACAACACCCAAGTTAACGGTTATTACCATCATTACAAATATCAGGTTGCTAAGACCATCCCAGAAACTTTTTTCAAGTCCTGCGGAAGTCACTTCTGTAACAGCCTGCGTCATACCGACAGGTCCTGCAACTTCATTAAATCCGAACTGACCTGTTACAAGCCCGATAAGACTTGCCCATACCATCCTGACAGTTGAATATGTCTGCCCGAAAGTCTGTCCCATAAGATTAACAAAATTGTTCTCTATCGGATCAACCTTAAAATCAAGCTGTATTATTTCCTTACCGTTTTTATCCTTTACAGTTCCGAATTTTACATCAAGATCCTTTTTCTCACCGTTTCTTAATACAGTCATTTTAACATCGGGAGATTTTGCAGTCGCAAAGGCAAAATTCATATCCATCGCCGTTATTATTTTATAGCCGTTTATGGACTTTATCTCATCACCGACCTGCAATGACTGTGAAGATGACGCTTTTTCTGAAAATACAGAAACAGTACTTGATGCAAATCTCGGCTCAGGAATAAGAGTTATCATCATAAGCACAAGACCTAATATGATATTCATAACAGCACCGGCAACGACTATTATCATTCTCTGCCATACAGGCTTTTTTCCGAATGACCTTTCATCCTCACTGTTATCATCCTCGCCCTCCATAGAACAAAAGCCGCCTATGGGGAAAGCTCTTAATGAGTAAAGTGTTTCACCCTTCTGGAATTTCAGAAGTTTAGGTCCCATACCGAGAGCAAATTCATTTACCTTTACTCCGCAGGCTTTTGCGGTGAGAAAATGTCCCAGCTCGTGAAGGAAAATTATCAGCTCAAAAAGCAGTATGCCGATTATTATAAGTATTATCCCGTTTATAAGAACCATCTCCAAATCAAATCAATATTTTCTTCCTTGTTTCCTTATCTGCTTCAATTATATCTTCAAGTGTTATGCTGTCACTGCCGCCTTTGAAATCAGCAACAGCCTTTCCGACTATTTCACCTATATGCAAAAATCCGATCTTTCCGTCAAGGAAAAGCTGTACAGCCGCTTCATTCGCAGCATTTGCAACAGCCGGATAAAGTCCTCCCTTTCTGAGTGCCTCCCTGCATATTGCAAGACATTCAAATGTATCATAATCAGGCTTTGCAAATGTAAGATTTGCTATATCCGTAAGATCAAGCTCCTGTGCCGGTGAAGGTATTCTGTCCGGATAGGTAAGTGCATACTGTATCGGTATTCTCATATCGGCAGTTCCAAGTTGTGCTATAACTGCATTATCATCAAACTGTACCATAGAATGTATTATACTTTGCTGATGTATGAGAACGTCGATTTTATCATCAGGCACACCGAAAAGCCATGATGCTTCAATAACTTCAAGTCCTTTATTCATCATTGTAGCAGAGTCTATGGTTATTTTTTTACCCATGCTCCAGTTGGGATGATTAAGCGCCTGTTCGACTGTAACATTTTCAAGCTCTTTTCGTGTCTTTCCGAAGAAAGAGCCTCCCGATGCGGTAAGTATTATTTTTTTGAAATATCTTCCACCGCTGCATTCAAGGCACTGGAAAACAGCAGAATGCTCACTGTCAACAGGATAAATTTTTACACCATACTGTTTTATGGCTGCATTTACAATACTTCCTCCTGCAACAAGTGTTTCCTTATTTGCAAGGGCAATATTTTTTCCTGCCTTTATTGCCGAGAGTGTCGGGAGAAGTCCTGCAACGCCCACTATGGCATTTACCACCGTATCGGCTTTTTCATATTCTGCCGCTGCCTTTATGCCTGATTCACCCTCATATACGTTTATATCCGTATCAGAAAGAGCGGCTTTCAGACTGAGTGCTGCTTCATGGTCAAGCATAGCTACCATATCGGGCTGAAATTTTCTTGCCTGTTCTTCTATAAGCTTTACATTCCTGTTTGCTGCAAGTGCAGATACCCTGATATCATGCATTTCTGCAACATCAAGTGTCTGGACACCTATAGATCCTGTTGAACCCAGCAGCGAAATATTTTTTGTCATCTTACAGCACCCCTTATTTAAAATGTGGAATTTGGAAAGTGGAAAGTGGAATTATTATCACCTTGTCAAATCACTATCACCGTACCATCAGTATCGGGAAATATGAAATGTATATTAATATAAGCGGTGAAACAAATATTACACTGTCAAAACGGTCAAGCATACCGCCGTGTCCGGGAAAGATATAACCGTAATCCTTTATATTGAATGTACGCTTAACGAGTGAAAAGCTGAGATCTCCGAGTATTGAAAAAAGAGAACCCACAAATGCAAGTACTAACAGTGAGATATAATTAACATCTGTTTTTCCGCCGTAAAAAAAAGTTGTGAATATCCACGCAAGAAGGCACGTTGAACCCATACATACAATCGTTCCGCCTACAGCACCCTCTACAGTTTTTTTAGGGCTTATATTCGGACAAAGCTTATGCTTTCCTATAAAACTGCCCGTGAAATATGCACCTATATCCGCAAGCCACGGCAAACCGAGGGATAATATGAAATAAAAGGCTACATGTGCAGTATCCCTGTTTTTCATTGAAACGATAGTTGACGCAAAAAGCGTTATTATCACCGTCATACTGAAAATATATGCAAATTCTTTGAAAGTTATTTTTTTATGGAAAAGTATCGTCATTGAAAGCATAAAAGCCGCATAAGCATACAGCAGCATAAAGCCGTATCCGTATGACATAAGCATCGGATAGGCTGCTGCAAATATAAGGCTCGGTATGCTCAGATGATATTGCTTCAGTGTTTTTGTAGCACAGGCAAATTCACCTACAGAAACAGAACAGACTATAGCCATAGCTATATCTATAAGTACCGGCAGTGATGAGCTGAAAAAAACAACGGCAAGGACAAGCGGTACACCTACTGCGGCCGTCAGTATCCTTTTAAGCATTCACACACCCCCGAACCTTCTGCTTCTTTTATTGAACTCCAATATAGCCTTTTCAAAATCATCGGGCTTGAAATCAGGCCACAAAACATCCATAGAATAAAATTCGGAATATGCCGCCTGATAAAGCAGAAAATTACTGAGTCTGTGTTCAGCGCCTGTCCTGATTATAAGATCGGGATCAGGCTGACCTGCGGTATAAAGTCTTGAAGAAATATCCTGTTCGGTGATATCCTCATATGACAGCTTATTATCCTTTACTTCACTGCAAAGCTGCTTTACTGCACGGAGTATCTCATCTCTGCCGCCGTAATTCATTGCGATATTCAGAACCATTCCCTGTCTTTTCTCGGATATCTCCTCAGTTTCATTTATGAGTTTTTTCAAATTGTCATCAAAGGCTGACGTATCACCGATAAATCTTACCTTTATATCATCATCACGGAAATCCGTAAGTGCGTCCATAAGATACTGACGGAATATTTTCATTATTGCACTGACTTCTTCCAAAGGACGCTTCCAGTTTTCTGTTGAAAACGCATACAGTGTCAGATACTTTACGCCACGGCTGCTTATATATCTTGTTATTTTTCTGAACGTCTGTGCGCCATAGGTATGTCCTACAGGACGGGGAAGGCCTCTTTTTTTTGCCCATCTTCCGTTTCCGTCCATTATTATTCCCACATGTTCAGGTATATAAAGCTCCTGCTGATTTTCTTTTTTCATTGCTTGCACCTCTCATTACAGTTAAAAGCTCAAAGCCCAAAGTCCAAAGTTAATAGTTTAAGCTAAAAACACTTTGAGCTTTGAGCCTTGGACTTTGAACTAACACTTTGAGCTTTGAGCCTGATCAGATCTCCATGATCTGCTTCTGCTTCTTTTCTGTGATGCTGTCTATATTCTTAACGTATTTATCCGTAAGATCCTGTATTTTCTTCTCACCGTTTTTCTGGTCATCCTCTGTTATTTCGCTCTTTTTCTTGAGCGCCTTTATCTTATCCATACCCTCACGTCTTATAGAACGGACTGTAACCTTAGCTTCCTCGCCCATTGATGCTACTTCCTTGACTATTTCCTTACGGCGGTCTTCTGTGAGCGGCGGGAATATCATACGGATAACTTTACCGTCATTCTGGGGATTGATGCCTATATCGGATGTCTGTATAGCCTTTTCGATACCTCTGAGTACAGATGCATCGTATGGCTGTATAACAAGAGTTCTTGCTTCTGTTACAGATACAGACGCAAGCTGATTAACGGGCATCGGTGAGCCGTAATAATCAACTCTGAGCTTATCAAGTACTGCGGGGTTAGCTCTGCCTGCACGTATCTCGGCAAGCTCCTTTTCAAAATGCGATACCGACTTTTTCATTTTTTCTTCGGTATTTTTTATTACTGTATTCATAGTGATTACCTCCGTTATTTTAATTTATTACTGTTCAACTATAGTTCCGACATTCTCTCCGCATACTGCTGCAACGATATTCTGAGGATCTTCAAGGCTGAATACCATTATCGGAAGATTGTTATCCTTGCATATAGCTGCTGCTGTGCTGTCCATTACTTTAAGGTCATTATTAAGAACCTCATGGAAAGATATTCTGTCATACTTCTTTGCATTAGGATTTGTTTTAGGATCACAGTCATAAACACCGTCAACCATTGTTGCCTTGAGTATTATGTCAGCCTCGATCTCAGCTGCTCTGAGTGCCGCTGCCGTATCTGTTGAGAAGAACGGGTTTCCTGTTCCGCAGCCGAATACAAGTATTCTGCCTTTTTGAAGATGTCTTATTGCTCTGTTTCTTATATAAGGCTCTGCTACCTGCTGCATTGATATAGCTGTCTGTACTCTTACTTCAAGTCCTAACTGTTCAAGTGCATCACATACGCCAAGAGCGTTTATAACTGTTGCAAGCATACCCATATGGTCAGCTCTTGTCCTGTCCATTTTACCGCTTGAACGTCCTCTCCAGAAGTTTCCGCCGCCTACTACGATAGCAACCTCTACTCCCATATCATTAAGTGTTTTTATAGGCTCACAGAATTTCAGAACGGTATCAAAGTCAATTCCATGCTTTTCTGCACCTGCAAGTGACTCACCGCTGAGCTTCAAAAGTACTCTTTTATATTTAGGTTCCATAATATCCGTGCACTCCTCTTTTTATTTATTTTAATATATTTTACTATATCCTTCAACTAAAGTCAATTAAGAATTAGTATGGAGCATACAAAAAATTGCAGTGTACAGAAAACGCACACTGCAATTATTAATTATTAATTGTTAATTATTAACTTTTAATTTTGCGATGGTTTCCGCCATGTTTGCAGATTTGAAAATACATGAGCCTGAAACACAGATATCAACTCCTGCCTCTGCACAAAGTCCGGCATTTTTTTCCGAAACGCCTCCATCAACCTCAACGACTATATCAAGACCTCTTCTCTGACATTCTTCCTTTATAACCTTTACCTTATTCAGCATATTTGGCATAAAGGGCTGTCCTCCGAATCCGGGTTCTACTGTCATAACAAGCACCATATAAAGCTTTTCAAGATACGGAAAAACGGCTCCGGCAGGTGTATAAGGCTTTATTACAAGTCCGGGCTTTACACCTCTTGAAATTATCTTGTCTATTGTTTTTTCTGTGTCTGAAGCCGATTCTATATGGAAGGTTATGATATCCGCTCCGGAATCCGCAAACGTATCAATATAATCAAACGGATGCTCTATCATAAGATGAACATCAAAAGGCAGTGTTGTATATTTTCTGAGTGCCGATATTGCCGCCGGTCCCATAGTAAAATTCGGAACAAACATTCCGTCCATTACATCAAGATGTACAAGATCTGCTCCTGCCTTGTCTATTTTTATTATTTCCTCTCCCATTCTTGAAAAGTCACACGCTAAAAGTGATGGTGCTACCTTCATTTAAGTCATTCCTTTATATTATTTTTTTATAACAGTAACTATAACAGACGTTATCGCCCAGAAACCTATAAATATGAGTATCTCAAAAAATCCGAGCATTTCAAAGCCTGAAACAAAGCTTATAAGGGTTATGAGTATCATACCTATGACTATGCCTACATATTGCAGCAGGCTTACTATAGTAGCTTTGGCCCTTATCCTGATACAGCCGGAAACAGCCTTTGCAAATGATGAAAGCTTTCCTCTGGTTGCAAGATAAGCCCTTGCACTTTCATCAGGCTCGCTTGTCATATCCTGATAGGTATTTCCGAGATGTGTCGGAAGTATCGATATACAGCGATAGAACAGTCCGAAACGCTTTGCTATTTTTTCCTTTGTTATATTTGCATCTACGGTTCTTACTATTAGGTTTACACCATTCTGTTCAAGATTACGAAGCTCTCTTGCTATGCTTCTGTCAGTCTTATATGACAATATGAACATAGCTATAAGCTCGCCGCCTACGGAAATGTAGGTTATATCGTTGCCCATATTTGTATATCTTTCTTCAAGCTCAATGGACGGTACTCTTATATTATGGGAAACGAGAAGCTTGCGGTTTCCTATCAGAATACGCTGTCCTCTTACCCAACCAACAAGTCCCTTTTCGTCCTCATAGAGTACGTTTTCGACTTCTGGAAGTGCTTCCTTGCGGCACTGTACGATGTTTTCAAAAACATGAGTCATGTTTCCGTTTACGGCATACATTATTGCAGCACCTGCAAGTATAGCGTCATTGAGCTTGCCCTGATTGAACGCCTTCATACCGCTGAGTGTAACAGAACCCTTAGGATAGAGCTGTGAGGAATCCACAACTATCGCAGTAGTATCACAGAACTGCTTTACAGTTTCATAGCTTGTTATCATAGCTCCGCCTTTGAGAACTGACTTACACAATCTTCCGAGGGGGATATTTACAGCCAAAAGGCATATTATCGGTACACCCATACAAGCTGTAAGCGCAAATGATGAAACAGCGCCTGCGAGATCTTTGTTTATAACACCGTACATGATACCGCACAACAGTGCCACAGCTGTTGTTACAGGTGCTGCCTTTGACGCTGCACGCTCACTCGGATCGGGCATATACGAAAGCTGGAGGAAGTTCTTCATAAATTTTACACGTTTGGTATATCCGATGATATTTTTTGTAGTAAGAAGCTCCTCGGACATTTCCTTTGCTGTCTTGGCATCTTTCAATATCTTTCCTGCAAATTTTGGATAAGGTCTTTTAAGATACGAGAAATTTCTGTAGGTTCTTGTAATTATCATAAGCTTTCCTACGGAATTAAGCAGGAGCGCTATCAGCAGCAGCGGTACATATATATACATCGTACCGTTGATAAACACATTCGGTATGAAAAGTGATGTTATCGACTGTACTGCAACAGCGACAGATGCAACAGCTATTGCCGTATCGGGATTACCCTTGAACCTTTTAAGCGGCAGAAGTCCGTTTACTATCGGCATTCTGTATGCAAACACCGATATTGAGAAAAGCATGAAGCTTATTATAGCATACCATAGCCATCCGCTCTTTATATTTTCACTGAACAGCGGTGTAAACTGGGATATAAGCGCAAGCGCAACGGATAACACGGTTGTTCCGGTAAGTATCAGTGTTCTTGCCAGAACTGTCTGGAATGAAGTGGTTATCTCGTTTTCTATTGCCTCGGCATCCTTTTCCTCGGTATAATCATCAAGCTGGGGTTCTACTGCCTCCGGCTCGGGATAATCATCCGGATCATATTCTTCTTCCGTGCCGAAAAGATCTCTTATCTTGAATTTCTTATTGTCATTTTCAAGCTTTACAACATTACTTGCAGGCTTTGGCGGTTCCTGATTCTTTCTTTTCTTTTTAGCGTCAGCCTTTGGTTTGTTTACAGAAGTCTTTTCATTCTTAACTTCAGCATCATTTACCAGCTTTATAGACGGTGCCGACTTAACCTGCTGCTTTTCGATATCTTCCTCGGTTATTACCTTGGGCGTTGGCTTTATTGCAGGCGGCTTTCTCAGTTCTGTCTTTTTTGGTGCATCTGCATTTGCCGATGCTGCAGCCGCTGCCTTTATTTCGGAAAGCGTTACTGTTTTCTGTGGTACATTCGTGTTTTCAACAGCCGGCTTGCTTTCGGGCTTTACTGCTTTTACCGGTACGATCGGTTTTTCGGGCTCAGGTCTGACCGTTGCCGCCTGCGGCTTTGACACAGGCACAATATTATTTACAGACGTTTTTTTCTTCGGCGGTTTTTTGCCCTTGTTTCTGTACGCCCTTACTGCTTCATATTCACCTCTGACGGTCTTTGAGAACTTGCCTGCCATTACAATGAACGGTTCTTCCGTGTCAACATGATATGTTATAAGCGGAATATCGCTTTCCGTAAGATCTGTTATATCCTGCTCATTTTCACTGTATGTTTCATCGGCGAAAAGCTCTTCATCAGATAAAGGCTCTCCCCATTCTCCCGTATCGGCTGTGTCAGATTCACGGCTGTGGCTATCCGACATTTCACCTCTGTACATATCGGGCATCATCGGCGGCTTTGTATCGAACTCAAGAACATCGGGCATGCCTTCATCATCACTGTCAGACTTATTTTCCGTCTGCGGCATATTCATTTCAAGTGCAACATAGCTTTCCTGTACAAATGAATAGTCCTGTCCGTTCAGCTCCGCTGAAATATCTTCATTATCTGTCGTATCATAAACAGCAGGCTGCTCATACTGATATCTGTTATATACATCAGCTTCTTTATACTGTTCTGTGTTTTCTTCCTTAACAACAGGCCTTCTCTGATACCGCTTGAATGTCGTATTTACAGGTTTTTCCTTTATAACGACAGCCGGCGGTGTTTTTTTATATTCGACAGCATCATCCGCTTTGTTCACGGTATTATCTTCATTAATTGTTTCTGCCTGAACGATAACAGGTTCTTCAACAGGTACATCGGATTTTTCTTCCGCCGGCTCTGCTGCCGGTTCTTCTGTCTGAGTCTGTTCAGCAGTTTCAGATATATCTGTGCCAGCTTCTTCGGGTATCTGCTTATTTATATCCTCTTTAACCGTGCTTTCATCTGATACGGGAATTTCTTCCTTTTTCTCATCTGCCTGTACATCATCAGCAACATTCTTTTGTGCTTCACTGTTCTTTTCGGCAAGCTCTTTTTCACGCTGCTCCTTTGCGTATTCTTCAAAAATATCAAATACAGGCAGCTCATTCTTGCGTTTTTCAACAGGTCTTTTCTTCGGTATTATATTATCCGTATCGTCTTCTTCGGCTTCATCCGGTGTTTCCTGTACCGCCTCAGGCTCTTGTTGTAAGGGCGGTACGGTTATTATATCAGGCTTTGCCTTTTTCTTTGACGTATAAATAAGATTTGCAGCACTATATTCATGGTCATCAGCTATAATAACATCATCTTTTTTTATCTCGGCTGGCGGTTCCGGCGGCTGAATAATCTCCGCATCATCGGAAATGCCTGCAATATTTTTTATTGTATCAAGAGATATGTACTGGTCACCGTTTTCTGAAATTGCACTGCTTTCAGCCGAAACAACCGTTTTCTTAACAGGCGGCTGTTTTTGTCTGACACTTTCATGTCTGTATTCAGCCTTTAAAGAGTCAAGGTCAACCGCACTTTCATCATCAAAATACAGCTCGTCCTTTTCGGGAATATGGCTGCTTTCAGGCTGCTTCAATGCACTGAGCATCCTTCCGAACTTTCGTCTGAAACCTCCGAAACGCTTTCCCTTTACTTCTGTATCATCATCTTCATACGGTTCATATTCATCTTCATCAACTGAATCTAAAAAATCATCTGTCTTTCGTCTTGTACGCTCGGGCAATATTTCACCATAAATATCGGATGTATCATCGTCATCCTCATATTTTGGTATCCTTTCGGGAAGATCCACCTTTCTGCTCCGTGATTTGAGCTTATATCTTTCATCTTCCGAGGTACTGTCATCAGTTTCAGGCTCCCTGTCCTGTCTGTAAAGACTTCTGATCGGGAGATCCGAATTATTATCGGATTTTTTTGGATCTTTGAAGCTTGACATGTTCATTGACCTCCGTTTACTGCTTTTATATCAAGGCGCTGACGGGTAAATTCATACATCAGTATGCCTGCCGCAACGGATGCATTCAGGGAATTTATCTTTCCGCACATCGGCAGCGACAGTATAACATCGCATTTTTCCCTTACAAGTCTGCCCAGACCGTTACCCTCTGAGCCTATGACCAATGCAGCCGCTCCTTTAAGATCGTTTTCCGAATAAACCGAGCCGCTCATGTCTGCGCCGTATATCCAGCAGCCTCTTTCTTTAAGCTCATCAATGGTTGCAGGTATATTCGTAACACGGGCTATATGCATATACTCATATGCACCTGCCGATGTTTTGCCTACAATATAACTCAGACCTGCCGCACGTCTTTTGGGTATTATTATACCGTGTGCTCCGGCACATTCTGCGGTCCTTATTATCGCACCCAAATTATGTGCATCCTCTATCTCGTCAAGCACTATTATAAACGGCTTTTCATTACGGCTTTCTGCAAGCTCGAATATATCATCTACTGTCGAATATTCCTTTATTGCTGCTATTGCCGCAACACCCTGATGTACTGCTCCTCCGCACATGAAGTCAAGCTTTTTTCTGTCAACTTCCTTTACAGGTATTTTCATAGCCTTGGCTTTGGCAGCTATTACCTTTACAGAGCCGTTAAGCTCACCTTTGGCTATAAGTACACTGTCTATCGCCCGTCCGGAACGGAGAGCTTCTGTAACAGGATTTCTTCCTGCTATTATATCACTACTATTACCCTTTTCCGTTTTTTCATTCAATTTATCTTCACCCTATCGGAATTAATAATTACAGTCCGGCAGTATTATTCTACAATACACCGATACAGTATATTATTATACCACATTTGATTGTCAAAAAGAAGTAAATAAAAGGAAAAATTTCCTTGAATATTTTATATCAACTTGCCAAAATAAACAAAAGCTTACCGAATCCTACAATATCCGATAAGCTTTTCTGTCAAATATCCATATATTTTCTATAAAGCGGTATGATACCTGTCTTATTTTCACTAAGACTTGCTCTTTTCTGGAATACTCCGGGGAAGGGATTTCCTTCTATAAGTTCGGGACCGTCCTTTCCTATCGCAACATCCCAGCCTACATAAGCTACCTGCGGTATAACTGCTGCGGCATCCTCGACAAGCTTTACAGCCTCATCGAAAAGCGGTACTTCAAAGCCGACTATGTCCTTTTTCGTCAAAGGATGCTTTTTGTGAAGTATATCAGCCTTGTCTATTGCCGGCACTGTGACAACGCCCTTTTCATTCGGGAAAGTGTACATTCCTCCGCCGGAAAAATTATCTACTACTCCGCCGTTTCCGAGTTTGAGTATTGCTTGTAGGAAATATCCCTTTCCGTCCTTATAGAACGTGAACATACGCATAGTATTTACACTGCCTGCATACAGTTCGCTGAGTTTTTCATGCTGTGTCATAAAGGCTTCAACAAGATACTGCTTTCTCTCTTTGATAAGATCGTATATTTCCTTTGCAGACTTATAGTCCTCGATACAATACTTATCTATGCCCTCACCGCCTGCACCGTCTACAACTTTGGCTATGACATGGGGATTTTTCTTCATAAACGCTTCAAATGATTCAGGTGACGTTTCACGAATATCGAGCCAGTCCCTTTTTATGAACTTTGCAAAGCGTTTGTTGAATTCGATCTTGTCCTCAAACAGCGGCATATATTCCTTATCATTATATTTCTTTATAATAGCGTTGTTTTTTCCTCTTGTAAGGAAAGTAGCTCTCTGCTTGTCATCCATGAGATAGAATTCAAATTCCTGATAATCGTGATAGCCTGCCTGAAACTTCATTCCGCAGTGTATCATATCGAAGAATATCCTGACAGAGCTTTTTTTCGCTTTTTTGGATACAGCCTTTGCGATTTTGAACATCTTGCCGTAATCAAGCTTGAGTATCCTCGCAGCCATATATCTTATCCTTGACAAAATACCACACCCACTTTAATTATAAACAATTATTATTTGCCGCCAAGACATTTTACCATAACAGCCTTCTGTGCATGGAGTCTGTTTTCAGCTTCCTCGAATATCTCGTCTGCATGAGCTTCAAATACATCCTCTGTTATTTCCTCGCCCCTGTGTGCAGGCAGACAATGCTGTACCATAGCATCGGGCTTTGCAAGTGCCATAAGCTCGGCGTTTACCTGATAGCCGTCAAAAGCTTTCTTTCTCTTTTCCGATTCGCCTTCCTGTCCCATTGATGCCCATACGTCAGTAATAACAACATCTGCATCAACAACAGCCTCTTTGGGTGTGCGGAACATGCTGAACTTATCGCCGTATTCCTTAGCAAAATCAAGTACATCCTTATGCGGCTCATAGCCTTCGGGACATGCTACCGAAATTGACATTCCTGTTTTAAGTGCACCGACAATAAGAGAATTCATCATATTGTTGCCGTCACCGATAAAGCACATTTTAAGTCCGTCAAGCTTGCCCTTGAATTCACGGATAGTCATAAGATCGGCAAGTATCTGACATGGATGACAGAAATCCGTAAGACCGTTTATTATCGGAATACTGCCGTAATTTGCAAGGTCCTCTACTTCCTTCTGCTCAAAGGTACGGATCATTATACCGTCAAGATAGCGTGAAAGAACCCTTGCAGTATCCTGTACAGGCTCGCCCCTGCCTATCTGCATATCCTTTGATGAAAGGAATATCGGCTGACCGCCGAGCTGGTACATACCTACCTCAAAGGATACCCTTGTACGTGTTGATGCCTTTTCAAAGATAAGTCCGAGTGACTTTCCTTCAAGGAGCTTATGCGGTATGCCGTGCTTCTGCTCGTATTTGAGCTGGTCGGCAAGGTTGAGGATATCAATTACTTCCTCAGATGTAAGGTCGAGCATTTTCAATAAATGTTTCATTGGTCAAGCCTCCATTACTTTTTTAAGGATATCAAGTCCTTTATTTATTTCATCATAGGTTATAGTCAGCGGCGGAAGAAGCCTTAAAAGAGTTTTTGCTGTGAGAATAAGAAGTCCGTTTTCAACGCATTTTGCAGCTATCTCTTTTGCATTGTCCTTTTCGGTAACAATGCCTATCATAAGACCTTTTCCCCTTACTTCTTTAACATTGCCCATCTTTTCAAGCTCTGCTTTGATATATGCACCCTTTGCCTTTACCTCGGCAAGAAATTCGGGTGTTGATACCCTTGAAAGTACCTCTTTTGCTGCCGCACATGCAACAGGATTGCCGCCGAAGGTAGTTCCGTGTGTACCGGCTGACATTACGTCTGCAAGCTTTTCACTGCAAAGACATGCACCCATAGGCAGACCGCCGGCAATTCCTTTGGCTGATGTAACTACATCGGGCTTTACGCCATATCCCTGATAGCAGTAGAAATCGCCTGTCCTTGAAATACCTGTCTGTACCTCGTCAACCATGAAAAGTATGTCCTTTTCTGCACAAAGAGCCTGTACAGCTTCAACGTATGACTGATCCAGCGGCATAACTCCGCCCTCGCCCTGTATAAGCTCTGCAAATACTGCACATACATCATCACTGAGATGTGCTTTAAGGTCATCTATGTCGTTAGCAGCTGCAAACTCAAAGCCCTCTGTGAACGGGAAGAAATAATTATGGAATACATCCTGTCCCGTTGCAGCAAGTGTTGTAACAGTCCTGCCGTGGAATGAATTCATAAGAGTTATTATTTTCTGCCTGCCCTTGCCGTATTTATCAAAGCTGTATTTTCTTGCTATCTTTATAGCACATTCGTTAGCCTCCGCACCTGAATTGCAAAGGAAAACCTTGTCAAAGCCTGTAAGCTCACAAAGCTTTTTTGCAACCTCTGTCTGAAGAGGAGAATAATAAAGGTTAGACATATGCTGTATGGTTGCAGCCTGCTCAGAAACAGCCTTTACCCAGCCGTCGTCACAATAGCCGAGAGAATTTACGCCGATACCGCTTGTAAAATCTATATATTCCTTACCGTCTGCACCCTTTGCAACAGCGCCTTTACCGCTTACAAGAGCTGTCTGGAACCTGCCGTAAGTGTGCATAAGATATTGTTGTTCGTCGTTTTTTATTTCTTCAAAGGTCATTTTTGTCACCACCATATATCAATAAAACATTGTTCCGATACCCTCATCAGAGAACATCTCTATAAGTATTGAATGAGGTATTCTGCCGTCGATTATATGCGCACGTTTTACGCCGCGTCTTACTGCCTCGACACAGCACTCTATTTTAGGTATCATTCCGCCTGATATTATGCCCTCACGCTTGAGTGAAGGTACTTCGCTGACGTTTACTACAGGAATAAGTGTTTCGTCATCGTCCTTGTCACGCAGAAGTCCTCTTATATCGGTCATAAGTATAAGCTTTGCAGCTTTAAGGTCGGCTGCTATTCTTGCGGCTGCAAGATCGGCATTGATATTATATACCTCTCCGCCGTAACCGCCTGCTACTGTTGAGATTATCGGTACATAACCGTTCTTTGTAGCATTTTCTATAACCTCGGTGTTTATCTCGGTTATCTCTCCGACAAAGCCGAGATCAATGCCTGATGCCTTTTTCTCAGCCATTATCATACGTCCGTCAAGACCGCAAAGTCCGATAGCTTTTCCGCTGTGCTGTTCAAGAAGCTGTACAAGGCTTTTGTTTACCTTTCCTGCAAGCACCATCTGTACTACATCTATCGTTTCTTCATCTGTAACACGCAGACCATTTATAAATTTGCTTTCCTTGCCTATCTTTTTCAGCATACCGCTTATTTCAGGGCCGCCGCCGTGTACAAGCACAACATTTATTCCGATAAGCTGCAAAAGCACGATATCACTCATTACAGCTTCCTTTAGGTCGTCATTTATCATTGCATTTCCGCCGTATTTTACTACTATAGTCTTGCCCGACCATTTCTGTATATAAGGAAGTGCCTGTACAAGCACTTTGGCTTTATCCTGTTCGGATATATTCTTCATTTTTATCATCTCCGATCATGTAATCAGGTTCTGTAATCACCGTTTATCTTTACATATTCATATGTAAGGTCACAGCCGTAAGCTTCGGAAGTTCCGTTTCCGTCATTCAGTTCAACTATTATATCTATCTCATCTTCTGTAAGCACAGTTTTTGCAAACTCCTCGGAAAACTCTATGCCTGCACCATTCCTGCATACATCTATTTTTCCCGCCTTTGACGCAAATGAAACATCTACCTTGTTTACATCAACATCTGCACCTGAATATCCTATTGCACAAAGAACACGTCCCCAGTTTGCATCTGAACCGAACATTGCAGCTTTAAGCAGACTTGAACATATTACAGACTTTGAAACAAGCTTTGCATCATTCTCTGTCTTTGCACCGCTTACTTTACATATGAGAAGTTTTGTTGCACCTTCTCCGTCCTTTGCCATCATAACGGAAAGTCCCCTGCATACTGCTGTAAGAGCTTCAAGGAATGTATAATAATCATCGTTTTCCTCAGTTATTACAGTATTTCCTGCAAGACCTGACGCCATAACGGAAAGTGTGTCATTAGTGGAAGTATCGCCGTCAATGCTTATCATGTTAAATGTCTTGTCAGCCGCTGTTTTAACAGCCTTCTGTATCATTTCGGGAGATATTGCGGCATCTGTTGTAACAAAGCAAAGCATTGTAGCCATATTCGGATGTATCATACCGCTGCCCTTTGATATACCGCCTACTCTTACGGTTTTACCGTCAATAACTGTTTCGACAGCATATTCCTTTGAGATAGTATCGGTAGTCATTATAGCCTCGGCAGCATTTGTTGAGCCGTCAACAGAAAGCTCAGAAACAAGCTGTTCCATACCGTCTGCGATAGGCTCTATCGGAAGTATCTGACCGATAACACCTGTTGAACCGACTATAACATCTTCTGCGGAAATTCCAAGTTTATCGGCTGTGAGCTTACACATCATTTCAGCCTTTTCCATACCGTCGGCATTACAAGTATTTGCGTTGCCGCTGTTGCAGATAACAGCCTGTGCATAACCGTCAGCAAGATTTTTCTTTGTTACAGTGATAGGTGAGCTTTGAACAAGGTTGGTAGTATATACCGCAGCAGCAGTACATTTCTTTTCACAGTATATAAGTGCTAAATCTCTTTTTGACTTATTCTTGCGTATGCCGCAGTGTACACCGGAAGCCTTGAATCCTTTTGCCGCTGTTACAGATCCTTCAATGATTTTATATGACATTTATCATTCCTCCATATACTTTATTGTCGCAGAATATAAAATTCCACTTTCCACTTTCCACATTCCAAATTCTTTAGAAGGCCGGCGGTACTATTACAAGACCTGTTTTTTCGTCAAGTCCGAAAATGATGTTCATGTTCTGAATTGCCTGTCCTGCCGCACCCTTTACCATATTGTCTATTGCAGATATGGCAATAAATGTGCCTGTTCTCTCGTCAACATGAAGTGAGATATCACAGAAATTTGAGTACTTTATATTATGTATATCAGCGTTTGCACCGTCGGGAAGTACTCTTACAAAGAACTCGTCCTTATAGAAATCTTCGTATGCTTTTCTTATCTGCTCTTTTGTAACGCCTTCGTTAAGACGTGCATAGCATGTGGAGATTATTCCTCTGTTTACCGGAAGAAGATGCGGAACAAAGGTTATCTTTACGCTTTTTCCCGAAAGCTTTGAAAGAGTCTGCTCTATTTCGGGTGTATGACGGTGATTTGCTACCTTATATGCGTGGAAGCCTTCGTTAAGTTCGGGATAGTGATTTCCCTGATTTGGCTTTCTGCCTGCGCCCGTAACACCTGACTTTGAATCTATTATAATACCGTCAGTACTTACAAGTCCGCCCTTTACAGCCGGTGCAAGTGCAAGCGGTGCACCTGTTGTATAACAGCCGGGATTTGCAATTATTTTCTTTCCCTTTATATTTTCCCTGAAAAGCTCAGGCATACCATATACCGACTTTTTATGAAGGTCATGGTCAAGGAATTCACAGCCGTACCATTCCTTATATTCATCCTCGCTTTCAAGACGGAAATCTGCACCGAGGTCAATAAAAGCTTTTCCGGCTTTATCGCACTGAGCGGCAAGCTCCTGTGAAAGACCGTGAGGAAGTGCCGCAAATATAACGTCACTCTTTTCAACGACTTCATCCTGATTGGTACATTCCATATCGCAAAGTGATTTATATGAAGGATATACCTCACTGAGCTTTTTTCCCTCGAAGCTTACAGAGCTTATTGCAGCAATTTCAGCTTCGGGATGAGTAAGAAGTATGCGTACAAGCTCTGCGCCTGCATAACCTGTTGCGCCTATGATACCTGCTTTTATCTTCATTTCTTTCCCCTTCTCCCTTTAGTTTTTATTCCGAAATAATATTTCTGACTCTCGCAGCCTGAGCCTTTACATTCTCACTTGCAGGACCACCGATAACCTTTCGGCCATTGACACAGTTTTCAAGTGAGATAGCCTCATATACGCCATCATCAAAAATATCGCATATCTTTTTATATTCATCAAGAGGAAGCTCCTCAAGAGTAGTTTTCTTTTCTATGCAGAGAGCAACAAGTGTGCCTGTTGCCTTATATGCATCTCTGAAAGGAAGTCCCTTTTTAACGAGATAGTCTGCACAGTCGGTAGCGTTTATAAATCCGTTTGCGGCAGCCTTTCTCATGTTTTCGGGAATGACTTTCATTGTATCTATCATCGGAGTAAAGGCTGTAAGGCACATCTTTACTGTATCAACAGCGTCAAATATTGCCTCCTTATCCTCCTGCATATCCTTGTTGTATGCAAGGGCAATACCCTTCATTACTGTAAGGAGTGTCATAAGGTCTCCGAAAACCCTGCCAGATTTTCCTCTTACGAGTTCGGCTATATCGGGGTTTTTCTTCTGCGGCATGATACTTGAACCTGTTGAGAATGCATCATCAAGCTCCACGAATTTGAATTCCCAGCTGCACCACATGATTATTTCCTCAGAAAATCTTGAAAGGTGAACCATAATTATTGAAAGTGCAGACGCAAGCTCCATACAGAAATCACGGTCTGAAACACCATCAAGACTGTTCTGACATATATCTGCAAAACCAAGAAGCTTTGCTGTGATAGTTCTGTCGATAGGATATGTGGTTGTGGCAAGTGCACCGCTGCCGAGCGGCATACTGTCTGTATGTCTGTATGCACATTCAAGTCTGTCAACGTCCCTGAGCAGCATTTCCGCATAAGCCATAAGATGATGTCCGAAAGTTATGGGCTGTGCTCTCTGGAGATGTGTATATCCCGGCATAACTGCCGCAGAATATTCCTCAGCCTTATTGCAGAGTACTCCGATAAGCTCCTTTACCTGAGCTTTTATATTCTGTATCTCCTTTTTCAGATACAGACGTATATCAACAGCTACCTGATCGTTCCGGCTTCTTGCGGTATGAAGTCTTTTACCTGTCTGACCGAGCCTTTCGGTAAGCTCACCCTCTATGAATGTATGTATATCCTCGGCATTGGGATCTATCTGAAGTTTGCCGCTGTCTATATCGGCAAGTATGCCTTCAAGTCCCTTGATTATAGCTTCGGATTCGCTTTTCTCGATTATTCCGCACTCACCTATCATTGCTGCGTGTGCGATACTGCCCTCTATATCCTCACGGTACATACGGCTGTCAAAGCTTATGGATGAATTGAAATCATTTGTTTTTTTGTCTATCTCTTTTGAGAATCTTCCTGCCCAGAGTTTCAAGACCGTCACTCCCTGTTTTATTTTTACGTTCTGTTATAAACGACAGTCGGGCGGACAATGAATTTTCACTGTTCGCCCTGACATATTTCCGTTATATCAATGGATATTATTCCTTGATAAGATTTTTCTTTGCCTGTACCTTGATCGGAAGTCCGAAGAGGTTAATGAATCCTGCTGAATCCTTCTGGTTATAAACCTCGTCCTCGTCAAAGGTAGCTATATCGGGATCATAAAGTGAATAAGGTGAAGTAACACCTGCATCTATTATGTTGCCCTTATAAAGCTTAAGCTTAACATCTCCCGTAACGGTTTCCTGTGTTGAATCGACAAATGCCGAAAGAGCCTTACGGAGCGGTGTGTACCACTGACCGAAATATACAAGCTCTGCAAAACGCAGACCTACTTCCTGCTTGTAGTGATATGTATCTCTGTCGAGTGTGATCTCCTCAAGCTTGTTGTGTGCATGATAGAGGATAGTTCCGCCGGGTGTTTCATATACACCTCTTGACTTCATGCCTACAAGTCTGTTCTCAACGAGATCTACTATACCGATACCGTTTTCACCGCCGAGCTGATTAAGCTTCTTAACTATATCAACAGCTCCGAGCTTTTCGCCGTCTATTGCTACAGGAATACCCTTTTCAAACGATATTGTTACATAAGTCGGCTTATCGGGAGCCTGCTCAGGTGAAACGCCAAGCTCAAGGAAGCCTTCCTTATTGTACATAGGCTCGTTTGCGGGATCCTCAAGGTCAAGTCCCTCGTGTGAAATATGCCAGATATTTTTATCCTTTGAATAGTTTGTTTCTCTTGTTATTTTAAGAGGAATATTGTGTGCCTCTGCGTAGTCGATCTCCTCATCTCGTGATTTGATACTCCACTCTCTCCATGGTGCGATTATCTTCATATCAGGAGCGAATGCCTTTATTGCAAGCTCAAATCTTACCTGATCGTTGCCCTTACCTGTGCAGCCGTGGCAGATAGCATCTGCGCCCTCTTTAAGAGCTATCTCAACTATTCTCTTTGCAATTATCGGTCTTGCAAAAGATGTACCGAGAAGATACTTGCTCTCATATACTGCATCAGCCTTTATTGTCGGGAATACATATTCCTCGATAAATTCCTTGTTAAGATCCTCTATGTAGAGCTTAGAAGCGCCTGTTGCGATTGCCTTTTCCTCAAGACCGTCAAGCTCTGTTCCCTGTCCTACGTCACCGGAAACTGCAATTACCTCACAGTTGTCATAGTTTTCCTTGAGCCAGGGAATGATTATAGATGTATCAAGTCCGCCCGAATATGCCAGAACTACTTTTTTTATATCGCCCATTTTTACGACCTCCGTTACTGTGTTTATTACGATATTTATTATACACCTTTTTTGCATAAAATCAAGTGATTTTTGAATATTTATTCAAGCACCTCTATTTTTGATTATTCTTACATCATGTATTGAACATATACCGTTGTTTTTTATATAAATTATCTCAAAACAGAGATACATCAAGCCCTCCTGATACCTTTTATTCTATATATTTCACCTCATGTCAGCATAGGACAATGAAAAAATATACATTTATACATCAAAAAATGTATATTTACTTTTGCTATTCTATTTTTGTTCAGTCCGTGGTATAATATACTAAAAACATCACGGAGGGACAAATATGGTAAATTTTGAAAAAGCAGACACAACCGCACTCAGCGGAGATTTCTTCACAAAGCTCAACAAGGAATGGATGCTCGTCACGGCAGGAAAAGAAAACGCTTTCAATACAATGACTGCAAGCTGGGGCGGTATCGGCGTACTCTGGAACAAAAACGTATGCTTCGTTTTTATCCGCAAGAGCCGTTATACTCTTGAATTTATCGACAGGAATGACCGCTTTTCACTCTCATTCTTTAACGGTGAGATGATGAAAGAGCTTGTTTACTGCGGAAGAAATTCGGGCAGAGATGTCGATAAGATAAAAGAAACAGGTCTTTCACCTGTTTTTGATGATGATATAACATATTTTGAGCAGGCATCAATAGTACTCAAATGTAAAAAGCTCTACAAGCAGACTATGACAGCGGAAAGCTTTATTGACAAAACCATCATAGATAAATGCTATGCAGACGATGACTGGCACGAAGTATTCGTTGCTGAGATTGAGGAAGTGCTTGTCAGGAAATGAGGAATGTTCTTATAACAGGTGCTTCAAGGGGCATAGGTGCGGAAACAGCACATATATTCGCAAAAAACGGCGATCGTGTATTCATCAATTACAACAGATCCGAAAATGCCGCACGTTCACTTCAGAGTGAGCTTTCAGCCTGCGGATATGATACAGTACTTGTAAAAGCCGATGTATCAAGCTCAAAAGAAGTAAATGAAATGTTTGAAAATATATGCCGTGAATACGGCGGAATAGACGTACTTGTAAACAATGCGGGCATATCTCAGATAAAACTCTTTACTGATATAACAGACGATGACTGGAACACAATGATTTCGGTAAATCTTTCGGGAGTATTCTACTGCTGCCGTGCGGCTCTGCCCTATATGATAAAAAAACAGCATGGAAGGATAATAAACATTTCTTCAATGTGGGGACAGGTCGGCGGTTCATGCGAGGTGCATTATTCCGCCGCAAAGGCAGGAATTATCGGTCTGACAAAGGCTCTTGCAATGGAAGAAGGTCTCAGCGGAATAACAGTCAACTGTATTGCGCCGGGAGTAATAGCTACCGAAATGAACTCTCATCTTTCCGAGCAGGACATTTCCGCACTCAAAGACGAAACTCCGACAGGCACTGTCGGAACACCGTCAGATGTTGCCCACGCAGTATTTTTCCTTGCGTCAGAAGCTTCATCATTCATCACAGGTCAGACACTGGGCGTAAACGGCGGATTTGTCGTAAACTGAACACGCAAAAAAGCAGACACAATCATTTGTGCCTGCTTTTTGTTTGCCCTGATATTCTTTTATCTGCCAAGTTCCTCGGCTCTTGCAGTACATGCCGCCATAGCATCAACTATAGCCTTCGGAACTTCTCTTTCATTGAGTACTTTCAATGCTTCGATTGTAGTACCGCCCTTTGAAGAAACCTTTTCAATGAGTGTTTCGGGAGTATCGCCGCTTGAACGGAGCATTTCCGCACTGCCCTCGAATGTCTTGCATACAAGGCTGAGTGCTGTATCCCTGTCAATGCCTACTGAAACAGCATAATCGACCATAGATTTTGCAAAAAGATAAACATATGCCGGACTGCTGCCGTTTACTGCGATTATCGCATTCATCTGTGATTCGGGAAGTATTGCAGCCTCACCAGAAAGTGCGAACATATCATATACCTCTTTGAAATCCTCATCGCCTATATTTTCCGACTTGCACAATGCACTTGCACCCTTGCCTAAAAGGAGCGGAGTATTCGGCATTACACGGACAGCCGGACAGTTCTTTCCGAGACCTTTGCGCACATATTCAATAGAAATACCTGCGGCTATCGTTACAATAACTTTATCCTCTGTAACGGCATCTTTTATATCGGACAATACTTCATCATAATTCTGCGGCTTTACAGCAAGCACTATAATATCGCTTTTAGCTGCAAGCTCACTGCATGAAGAAACTGTATCTATGCCCTTTTCAGCCATCAGGGCAAGCTTTGCACCGTCAAGGTCAAAAACAGAAATATTCTGCGGTTCTTTTGCCTTGTTGCCGAGTATGCCGTTTACTATAGCTGTAGCCATATTTCCTGCGCCTATAAAACCTATTCTTTTATTACTCATAATTAAACACCTCTGCCGGATATTATATCACCATTGATACTAAAAATCAATTAACAATTCAAAAAACAGGCTCAGTTTTCCGTAAAAGAAAACCAAGCCTGTGATTTTATGTATTAACAATTATCAGGGGAATGAAATGCATGACGGATCGGGGAAGTTGTGGTTGTTGTCACGTCCGTCTGCTATATACTCATTATACAGGAACATTTCCAGCTCGTCTGCACGTCTGTAGAGAAGTCCGTAATAGCATACACCGCCTGCATGATGATATGAAAGCATCTCTCTTATAAGTGCATTTCTGTTTACATAGTTCAGGTCACGTCCTGTCTTGCTGCTTGATGATGTGACATTGAGATATGTACCGCTGCAATATCCTGTTTTGCCGCTGCTTGTGCGTACCTTGTACCATACATTGTTGTATTTCTGGGCACTGAGGAGAGTTACCTTTTCGTTATAATCAAGTACTTCTATAACACTTGAATTTGTCGTTGCATCAGAACGGAGATTCAGACCGTCATCAGATATTACAGTTCCTGTAAGTGTAGTGCCTGCAGTCGTTACTGTATCATATGAATTGAGAAGTATATTTTTGAGGTCGGATGAATATGTCCAGCCTGTGCCGAGATTGTATGAGAAGCTTACAAGTGAATCAAACTGCTGCTGATTGAATCTTATATTATTATCAATGAGCATTTCGTTTACTCTCTTGGAATATACTTCCTCATTTACTGCCCTTACAAGAAGTGCATACGCTTCATTTTTAGTAAGGTCGTTATAGAAGCAGTCGCCCTCCCATACAACATAGCCGTGTCCGAGAGTCGGAAGAAGCTGTGATGTAACAAGCGGATCATATACTGCACTCGGAACAAAGCCTTCCTTCAAGCCGATATACTTTATTACCTCATCACTTGCACGGAGAGGTGTAAGTGCAGTTGTTGAAGAATGTGTCTTATCCGTAACATAGACATCGGATGTGCCGTCTGTACATGTACTCCAGAAGCCGTCTTTATATGAATATGCTTTTACCTTGAATGTTCCTGCTTTTGTAGTTTTGTATGTACCCTTCCAGATATATGTATTTCCGTCAGATGTTTTTCTTGATGCCTTTACCTTGATATCTGTACCGTCTACGTTTACCATGAAATAAACATCGGAACGTGTCTTGTCGGTTATTGCAATAAGATCTACATTTGAATTTATCGTTGCCGAGTTAGGTGATGAATAGGAGAACTTTATCGGTGCCGCATCAGCTACCTTTACAGCGCATACTGCCCTGTTGCCGTAGTAATCAACATACGAAATTGCAACGCTGCCGGCTTTTTTAGTTTTTATAAATCCGTCGGAAACCGTAGCTATATTTGAATCGCTTGTTTCCCACTTTGCACCGTTATATCCCTTTATGTAAATAGTCTTTCCTGCTGTAGTTGATGTACTGTAGCGTGAAAGTCTTACATTTCCTTTGCTTGATGCCGTAACAGTCACTTTACATGTTGCTCTTGCCTTGCCTGTTGCCGTATCCTTTACTGTTATAACAGCCGTACCTGCGCTTATGCCGCTTACAACACCGTTATTTACACCTGCAACACTAAGATTGCTGCTCGTCCATGTAAGAGGAGTATTTGAAGGAGATACAGACGCATTCAGCTTTATGGAACGTCCTGTTGCTACTGTAGCCGATGACTGTGAAAGCGATACCTTTGCATTGCCTTTTACAGTTACCCTGCATGAACGTGTAATAACGCCTGTACTGTCACGAGCCGTTATCCATACTGTACCTTCTCCTACGCCCGTTACCTTTCCTTTACTGCTTACTTTTGCTATGGATGTATCTTCCGATTCAAAGAATATATCCCCTCCGGACGGATTTGAGGTTGCTTTAAGAGTAAAGCTCTTTCCTTCGTTTATCTGCTTTGTGAGGTCGGAAAGATTTATTGAGTAATAATCCGTTTTTACTACCGTTACTTTACATGTTGCTGTTGCTCCTATAGAAGTATCAACAGCATGTATAATTACTTCGCCGGGTGATATACCGCTTACAACGCCGGATGTACTTACAACAGCCACATTGCTGTCTGAGGTGTACCACTGAACCTTATTTTTATTGCCGCTTGCAGTAAGTACGAAAATATTTCCGACTGCAAGACTTCTTCCTGTTGTGGAAAGAGTTATTTTGCCATTCGGCACATCTGCCGGCTTTTCGGGTGTAACTGATGCAGACGAGGATGAACCTGTTATATATTCAATATAATCTGTATTTATATAACCTGTTGTTCCGTCAGCCAGACTTACCTTTGCCCATGACGGTCCGGAAAAGGTTATGACATCAAGCTTTGTTCCTTCGTCAACAGTCTTTATAACGGAGCTGTCCGTTCCGGCACCGCTTCTGATATTGACATATTCTGTCGTTTTTGCGTCAGCCGTAACATCAATATAATTTGCCGAGCAATAGCCTGTTTTTCCGTCAGAAAGCTTTACCTTCACCCATCTTGAATTAGCTGCCTCAAGGATAGTAACGGTTGTATTGTCAGCCATTACACCGGATACCGAATATTCAACTCCGGGGCCTGTCCTCAGATTCAATGCGTCAGTTGTTTTCGCATAGATTGTTTCGGATGCAGATGAGTACATTCCAAAAGACGGAAAAACGGTAGCCAATATTGCTGCCGAGCATACTGCTGCCGTCACTTTTCTGCAATTTTTACTTTTTACAAATTTGCTGAAAATAAGTTTTTTGTTTTTTACTGCCACTAAAACACACTGCCTTTCATAAACTTTAACGATCATAATGGTCTGCGAATAATTTTCCTGCAAAACTCAACTATAATTATAATCCATTTTATTATTTATGGCAATCGGCACATTGTATGAATTGACAATTGTTTTTATGATACTTGTAAACGAACCTGCAAAATAACTTAAACAGTTTATTTATTTTTATACAAAATCACAACGATTTTCGTAAAATGCTACTTTTTTGTAAATATTTTTCTACTTTTTATACTAAAAGCGTTTAAATATACTTTTGGCATATCCGTATATCCTGTCCTTGTAAATTCTCTCAAACATCCTTATGCTTATATCGTAAATAATGAACACAATATTGAATATAAACAAGAATAAAAGAGGAATATTTACTCCGAACACAGCAAATTCATTTTCAGGTACGGAGAATAAAAAAAGTATTAAAAAATAAACTCCGACCGCCGCCGCATTGAACACTGCAAGCTTTATCAGATATTCAATAAATCTGTTTTTTATCTTTTCTATGTAATATCTGAGCATGGGATAATATCCGAAAAAGCATATAAAGCAAAGCACTGTTTCCTTGTTCGGACAAAGGAAAAGCGAAAGCAGCGAAACTGCGATATACGACGAAAAGGCATGTCCCTTTCCCGAAATATACGAAAGCACCAGTATTATGATGCCCGATACAGCCGGAAAGGAGTACATGCCTGACGGGAACAAAGATGAGCATAGCATTACAGCACAGGCGAAGGCAGTCATAAGACCGCCTGCCGCTATTTTCTGTGTTCTTTTCATGCCCGTCAACCTCTGCAGCAGCTGCAAAGACAGTCCGAGCAAAGCATACATGCACATATATCACAGCATCCGCACGGTGTCGGAGATGCTGTTGTATTATATCCGCCCTGTACACCTGAACGCTGCTGGCGTATGCGGTTGAACATGGACTGATATTCAACATTAGACGGATCCATTCTGCATGCCGTTTCAAAATAATTGTATGCGTCCTCGAGCCAGCCCTTTTTATACACAACAACACCCATCAGATAGTACCATTCGCCCGCCCTCTCGTTTGACGGGATATTCTGAAGCTCCTGTTCAGCCGCAGCAAAATTTCCGCTGTTTATCATCTGACGTATTTTTATATATACCGGATCAACACCGCCTGCACTGCCGTAGCCTTCCGAAGCTCTTCTTCCTTCGGTCTTTGCCTGTTTTCTGTCATTAAGTATCCTGTCATATGCATCATTTATCTCTTTCATCTTCTCAGATGCTGTATCCGCAAGAGGACTGTTTGCGTATTTATCGGGATGGTATTTTTTTGCAAGATCCCTGTATGCCTGTTTTATCTCATCATCACTTGAATTTCTCGACACACCAAGTATCTCATAAGGATCCTTCATTAATCATCATTCCTTTCCTTTTTCCTCAACTTTCCGTTTATATACATGTTATAGCATCACAGCAGCATTCGCAGCCTCCGGACGTACAGCAGTCCGAAGGATCGATTCCGCTTGATTTTTCTCTTTCAATATTATTTGCAGCGCTTTTGAATATATCATTATCGGGTGCAAGACGTTCAGCCGTTTCGAAATGCTCTTTGCTTTGTTCGGGATGTCCGTTAAGGAACATCAAAGCTCCCGTAAGAAAGCTGTAAACTGCCTTGTCCGGCTCATTGTTAAGCTCCAAAAGCTTACTTTCTGCCGCTGAATATTCATCAGCTAAAAGATCATCTATAACAGGCATAAAGGGCGATTGTTCATCCGTTGACTGTTTAAGCCTGTACAGCAGCTCCTTGACATAAACTACATCACTCATATTTTTTCGTTGCCGGTATCTTTTTTATCATTTTTATTTTTCATACAATGATCTTCCAATCTTAAATTTTTTTATTCCCTGACAAATACGGATAGAAGTCTCTGTCCTTTTTCCTGCATTTTTTGCTGTGTTTTTTCTCAAAAAGACAATACTTCTGCTGAAATGATAACCCATGATATACTACATTGTCAAGTATTTCTTTATATGCACCGATATCAAGAAGATCATAAGCAAGTACTATCTGTGCTGCCGTCATATTGAGTACGTCATTGCAGTACAGCATAGTTTCCTCGGTATTTTCCTTTAAATTCTTTTTGAACGGATTGAAGCTGCCGCTTTTTATATCCTTTTCAAGATCATCGGCGGCATCCGTAAGATATATCCAGCGTCCGAGAAAATATCCGAAATGCGAAAGCAGCTTTTTCTTTTCATCATCTTCCGAAAGCTCCCTGCATAAAGCCGAAAGCAGTTCGGCTGTAGGTGCTGCCGATCTGTCTATACCGCTGTCACTTTCTTCGGCTTCCCTCTGACTTTCCATCATAAGTCTTGTATTCTCGGCTATATCGGGATACTGTTTCGCAGCCCTTTTATAGCATCTTCTGAAAAGAAGTTTCAGGAAACGTGCAAGCATTCTTTTGAAAAATCCCGAATCCTGAATAGTATCGTAAAGCTTATAGTACGTCATAACGACAGATACCGCACCTGCAAGCTTAAAGCCGTCTGCACTGCTGTCACAGAAAAGACATTTTTTCGCAGGATTAAAAACACACCTGCCTTTTTTTACACTGCAGCTTTCATTTTTCACAGATATTGCAAGCATAGCAAACATTGTACAGTCATAGCTGAGAGTAAAGCGTGATATAATGCCGTAATCCTTTCCCATATGTCTGCAAAGTCCGCAGTACACACTTTTATAAAGCTCATATTCCCTTACTTTAAGCTCATCCTTAACAGGTCTGAGATAACCAAACATATTATCACATCCCTACTCCTTTATTATTTATTCTCTATTCTTTATTATTTTCTTCAGATACTGTCCTGTGTATGATAACGGGCATGCGGATATTTCTTCGGGTGTGCCCTGTGCAATGACAGTACCGCCGCCATCGCCGCCTTCGGGACCAAGATCTATGATATGGTCAGCCGTCTTTATAAGATCAAGGTTGTGTTCTATTACAACAACCGTATTGCCGCTTTCCACAAACTTCTGCAAAACATTGATAAGACGGTGAACATCTGCAATATGAAGTCCTGTAGTAGGCTCGTCAAGAATATATATGGTCTTACCCGTTGAACGCTTTGAAAGCTCTGAGGCAAGCTTTATACGCTGTGCTTCACCGCCCGAAAGAGTTGTTGACGGCTGACCTATTTTTATATATCCAAGTCCGACATCATAAAGCGTTTTGAGCTTATTGTATATTCTCGGATGATTTGCAAAAAACTGACAGCCTTCCTCGACAGTCATTTCAAGAACGTCATATATTGACTTTCCTTTATATTTAACTTCAAGCGTTTCACGGTTATATCTTTTTCCGCCGCATACGTCACACGGTACATATACATCGGGCAAGAAATGCATTTCTATCTTTATGATACCGTCACCCTGACACGCTTCACATCTGCCGCCTTTTACGTTGAATGAAAAACGTCCCGAACCGAAGCCGTGCATTTTTGCTTCATTTGTCTGGGCAAAAAGCTCTCTTATATCGGTAAATACTCCCGTATATGTCGCAGGATTCGAGCGTGGTGTTCTTCCTATCGGCGACTGGTTTATATCAATGACTTTATCAAGATTTTCGATACCCGTTATTTTTTCACAGCTTATCGGCAAAGGTCTTGCGCCGTTAAGCTCAGTGGCAAGCTTTTTATAGAGTATCTCATTTACAAGAGAGGATTTTCCCGAACCTGAAACACCTGTTACACAAATAAATTTTCCGAGCGGAAATTCAACATCAATGTTTTTAAGATTATTCTGATATGCGCCATATACTTTAAGAGTTTTTCCGTTGCCCTCTCTTCTTGTTTCGGGTACAGGTATATAAAGCTTTCTGCTGAGGTACTGCCCTGTAAGCGAACGGTCACACGCCTTTATATCATCAACTGTTCCCGAACACACAAGCTCACCGCCGTGTATGCCTGCTCCCGGACCTATGTCAATTATATGGTCAGCGGCATACATTGTATCCTCGTCATGCTCAACAACGATAACAGTATTTCCAAGATCACGGAGATTTTTAAGCGTTGCGATAAGCTTGTCATTATCACGCTGATGAAGTCCTATACTCGGCTCATCAAGTATATACAGTACTCCCGAAAGTGCCGAGCCTATCTGAGTTGCAAGACGTATTCTCTGACTTTCACCGCCCGAAAGCGTACCTGCGGAACGTGAAAGTGTGAGATATGAAAGTCCTACACTGTTGAGAAAGTTCAGTCGGTTATCTATTTCCTTTGTTATAGCCTTTGCTATCAGCTTTTCACGGTCTGTAAGTCTTGTTGTTTTTGCAAATTCAAGTGCCTCACTTACTGACATATCACAGAATTCACTGATATTCATACCTCCGACTGTGACAGCAAGGCTTTCGGGTGACAGTCTTCTTCCCTTGCATGCATCACACGGAACTGATGACATATAGCTCTCTATTTCAGCCTTTATCCATGAGCTTTGAGTTTCACGGAAACGTCTTTCAAGATTATTTATTATACCCTCAAATTCCGTCTGATATATTCCCGAACCGTATTCGTTTCTGCGGTGTACTGTTATCTTTTCGCCCTTTGTACCGTAAAGTACGATATCCATAATTTCTTCGGGCAAATCTTTCACCGGTGTATCAAGTGAAAACTTATATTTTTCGGCAAGTGCTTCAAAGTACATCGAGGCAATAGTACTTCCGTCCATAGCCCAGCCGCTTCCCTTTATTGCTCCCTGACGTATGGATTTATTAAAGTCAGGTATAACACGGTCAATATCTATCTTCATAAATACGCCAAGACCTGTACATTTTTTACATGCGCCGTAAGGATTATTGAATGAGAACATTCTCGGGCTGAGTTCATCTATACTTACACCATGCTCAGGACATGCATAATTCTGTGAGAAAAGTATATCCTCCCCGCCGTTTACTGCCGCTATGACAAGACCGCCCGAAAGCTTTGCGGATGTTTCGACTGAATCCGCAAGTCTTGAATGTATCTCAGGTTTTATAACAAGTCTGTCAACGACTATTTCAATATTATGCTTTTTGTTCTTTTCAGGCTTTATAGTTTCCGAAAGGTCATATATTATCCCGTCTACTCTCACACGCACAAAACCGCCCTTTGATGCGGCTTCAAATTCTTTCTGATGCTCGCCCTTTTTTGAGCGTACAACCGGCGCAAGTATCTGTATTTTCGTACCTTCGGGAAGCTCCATAAGCTTATCGACTATCTGATCAACAGTCTGCTGTTTTATCTCTCTGCCGCACACAGGACAGTGCGGAACGCCTATCCTTGCATACATAAGTCTGAGATAATCATATATCTCCGTAACAGTTCCGACTGTTGAACGTGGATTTTTCGAGGTCGTTTTCTGGTCTATGGATATTGCAGGCGAAAGCCCGTCTATGCTGTCAACATCCGGCTTATCCATCTGACCTAAAAACATTCTTGCATACGATGAAAGCGACTCCACATATCTTCTTTGTCCCTCCGCATAAAGCGTATCGAATGCAAGTGAGGATTTTCCCGAACCGGAAAGTCCCGTAACCACAACAAATTCATCACGGGGTATATCCACATTTATATTTTTAAGATTATGCTCCCTTGCGCCTCTGACTATTATTTTTTTGAAAGCCATTTCTTCACCTGCTTATTCTTCGCTGCTGTCCTTATCCTTTTCAAGAAGCATTCTTATGGTTTCTTTAACTGCTCTGAGGTCGCTGCATGTCAGTACAGGGATAAGCTCATTTATTTCCTCAGGAGTCTTATCCCACCACTTGAATTCAAGCATAAGTTCAATAAGTTCATCATCAAAGCGTTTTCTTATCTGTCTTGCAGGATTTCCCGCAACTATCGTATAAGGCGGAATATCCTTTGTAACAACGCTGTTCATACCGATTATTGCGCCGTCACCTATCTTTACACCGGGAAGTATTACCGCATTCTGACCTATCCATACATCATTTCCGACTATTGTATCACCTTTAATGGGCAGTTCTTCAAGCGGCGGCACTTCCTCGTCCCAGCCCTCCATTATGTAGAACGGATATGTTGAAACTGTATTCATCTGATGATTTGCACCGTTCATTATAAAATCCACTCCGGCGGCTATCTGACAAAACTTTCCTATTATAAGCTTATCGCCGTTGAAATCATAATGATGAAGTACATGCGACTCAAAATCCTTGTCGCTGAAATATGTAAACTCACCGACTACTATATTCGGGTTCTTTATGGTCGGCTTTACATACGTTACGGTTTTTATTCCCGGTACGGGAAACACTCTTGCGGGATTCGGAACATCGTTTTTCATACATTTTCACCTCATTAAAGTTATTTATATTATATACAGATAAGGAGTGCTCAAAGGCACTCCTTATAATACTTGATGATTTGTCATCTTATGACTTTTTGTTCTTGTCTGAACCTGTGTAGAAGATAGTTTCGTCATCATCACTGTCTTCTGAAGATTTATCGTCTTCCGGCTCTGCAAGCTCGTAATTTTCGGGAACGGGTTCTTCTTCGGGTTTATCGTCCTCCGATTCAACAAGCTCGTAATTATCGGGAACAGGCTCTTCCTCCGGTTCGCTTACTGTATTTTCAACAGTTTCTGCCGGCTCTTCTTCCTCTTCCTTTTCTTCGGGTATCTCCTTGCCCTCCATAGCACAAGCAAACTGTTCTCCTGTCATCTTCTCATGCTCAAACAGGAATTTTGCTACAACATGCAGTTCATCAATATGCTCTCTGAGTATTTTTTCGGTCTTTTCATAGCCGTCTGTGATATATTCCTTTACCTCTGCATCTATCTTTGCAGCTGTTTCTTCGGAATATGTCTTGTTATGGCCGAATTCTTTACCGAGGAATACTTCACCGTCAGATGAACCGTAGGTTATCGGACCGAGCTTCTCGCTCATACCGTATTTTGTTATCATTGAGAATACAAGGTTTGTTGCACGTTCGATATCATTTGATGCACCTGTTGAGATATCGCCCAGAATGACAGCTTCGGCAACACGTCCGCCAAGAAGAACTATTATTTCTTCAAGCATTTCCTTGCGTGAACGGTATGATCTGTCCTCTGACGGCAGCGACATTGTAAATCCGCCTGCCATTCCTCTCGGAATTATGGATATCTGATGAACAGGATCCTGAGTTGTACAGTAATATGTTGCAACAGCATGTCCTGCCTCGTGATAAGCCGTAAGCTTCTTTTCCTTGTCGGACATTACTCTTGACTTCTTCTCTGTACCAACAACTACCTTTATAGTTGCTTCTTCGACTTCCTTCATCGTGATAGCCTTCTGGTCTTTTCTTGCGGCAAGAAGTGCTGCTTCATTGAGAAGGTTTTCAAGGTCTGCACCGGTAAAGCCGGCTGTTGATTTTGCTATTGTTTTAAGCTCTACATCGGGAGCAAGCGGCTTACCCTTTGCATGTACCTTGAGGATTTCCTCACGGCCCTTGATATCAGGTCTGCCCACCATTACCTGTCTGTCAAAACGTCCCGGACGCATAAGTGCAGGATCGAGTATATCGGGGCGGTTTGTAGCGGCTATCATTATAACGCCTTCGTTTGCACCGAAACCATCCATTTCAACAAGGAGCTGGTTAAGTGTCTGTTCACGTTCATCATGTCCTCCTCCGAGTCCTGCGCCTCTCTGACGGCCGACTGCATCTATCTCGTCGATAAATATTATACACGGAGAATTTTTCTTTGCCTGATCAAAAAGGTCTCTTACACGGGATGCACCGACACCGACAAACATTTCAACGAAGTCTGAACCTGATATTGAGAAGAACGGAACGCCTGCTTCACCTGCAACAGCTCTTGCAAGGAGAGTTTTACCTGTTCCGGGAGGGCCTACGAGCAATACGCCCTTAGGTATTCTTGCGCCGAGATCGTTATACTTTTTGGGATCTTTCAAAAATTCAACTATCTCACGCAGTTCTTCCTTTTCCTCGTCAGCACCCGCAACATCTGCAAATGTAGTCTTGCGTTTTTCATCACTGAGATTCTTTATCTTAGCCTTGCCGAAGCCCATCTGCTTTCCGGCATCTCCAAGACCGCCCGAGAGCCTTCTCATGAAGTATATCCATACTACTGCAAGAAGTCCGATAAGGATAAGATTAGGCAGGAAATTGAGCCACCATGAATTATCGCTTGCCTGTTTCCAGTTGAACTTCATCGGTGTTTCGGGGTGAGCCTTGTTGTAGTCCTTTACATAGTCCTCAATAGTGTTAAGGAAAAGCGAGATACTTGCAACATTTGTCTTTATCTCCTTTTTACCCTTATACTCTGTATTGAGTTTAAGTTCAAGAGCGCCTGTACCGAAATCGAGGTTATATTCATCTACCTGCTGATTCTGGAACATATACACGATATCCGAAGTCGGATATTCCTCTTTAGGCTGCATAAAGAACAGCAGGGATATAACGATTATCAGTATTATCGGTATTCCAAGATAGATCAGAAGATTTCTTATGGTTTTCTTATTGTCCAAAGATTTGTCACTCCTTTTTTTATTGGTATATTTCTTTTTTGAGAACTCCTACATACGGCAGATTTCTGTATCTCTCATCATAGTCAAGACCATAGCCGACTATAAAAAGATCATCAACAGTTTCTCCGCAGTAATCAGGAGTGATGGGCTTTTTTCTTCTGCTCGGTTTATCGAACAATGTGCAGATCTTTACCGAACTTGCACCCTTTGACAAGAGGTAGTCCTTTATACAGCTGAGTGTATTTCCTGTATCGAGTATATCCTCAACTATAAGTATATTCCTGTCCGAAACATCATCGGACAGATCCTTTGTTATATTGACATTTCCCGATGATACGGCAGATGATCCATAGCTTGACGCAGCCATAAAATCAAGTGTACAGTCCTCAACAGTTATGCGCCTGAAAAGGTCGGCAAGAAACATAATACTTCCTCTGAGAATACCTATTACAGTCAGCGGTTTATCCTTATAATCAAGGTTTATGCGTTCTGCTATCTCATCGACAGTTTTTTCAAGCTGAGCTTCATCAAGAATAATTTCCTCAATATCCTTATGCATGAAAATTCTTCCTTTCAGATTTGTTTTACTTCCTCGTCCGTCAGAATTACAAGCACTCTTGAAGTACCTGCATTGACCTTATACTTTTCAGATGCTCCTGTTCCCTCTATCCACATTATTTCATTACCGTCTGCAAGCATAACGATACTGTCACGCTGTTCCTTGGGAATTTTCATTTCCGTAAAGAGTTTTTTCACCGTCTTTGTCACATTACGTTTCGGGAGAGAAAATACATCTCCTGCTCTCCTTGTCCTGAAAACACCCGTTAATGGTATTGTATCATAATCAAGGGAATTATAAAACAAGTTTTTGTTAATTTTTTTACGGTTGTTGAATTCGTCTGTATTTATTACAAAAGGTGTGAATTTTTTGTTGGCAATACACACCATTCTGCCATTTTCAACAGAAACCATATCAGTATTTTTCTTTGGTTCTTCCTGTGCTTTATGGACCGCTTTGAGCAGTCTGCCGTCAGATATTGCAAAGACACTCCTGCGTATCTCTACCGCACCACCATTATACACGATTTTTCTGATAAGTTCAATATGTCTTGCTTCGGGAATTATATCAAATTCTTCAAATATTACCCTCACAGCCTCAGAAAAAAGTGCTTCATCGGCAGAAGTAAGGATTTCAACGGAATATCCGTCCTCACACTTTGCCTCTGAAAGAAGTCTGACCGCATTTTTGCGGATATAGGAATATGCCTCCCTCATTCTGTCTGAAAATGCCGTAAGGCTGTTTTCAAGGGACGGATTTATCCCTTTAAGAACGGGAACAACATCAAGGCGCAGTTTATTTCTTGTATATTCTCTTGTAAGATTTGTGCTGTCAGTCACATAGCTTATGCCGTGTCTGAAACAATAGTTTTCTATATCATCTCTTGATGATTCAATAAGCGGTCTTATAATGTTATCCCTTACGGGCGGTATTCCGCATAATCCCTGTATGCCGCTTCCCCTTGTCAGCTTTAGCAGTATTGTTTCGGCATTGTCTGAGGCTGTATGCGCCGTAGCTATCCTTGCACCGTATTTTGCCGCTGTTTCCTCAAAAAATGCATAGCGTATTTCACGCCCGCAAAGCTCTGTTCCTATCCCACGTCTTTTTGCTTCGCCTATGACATCGGCATGGAGTGTGAAAAGCTTTACTCCGAGCATTTTACAGAAGTCCTCCGCAAAATGCTCATCCCTTTCGGCTTCCTCTCCTCTTATACCGTGATTTACATGACACGCATATATATCAAGACTGTATTCGTCACGGATTGAAACAAGAAAATGCAGAAGTGCGCATGAATCAGCGCCTCCCGACAAGCCGACAACTATACTGCCGCCTTTTTCTATCATATTATATTTTTTAACGGTTTTATATGCTTTATTCTCCACTGTCCTGCACCATCGAAGTAAATCTCATAAATTCGCCCTGCCAATGCAAAGGAACAGAACGTGTTTCGCCGTGTCTGTTTTTTGCAACTATACATTCACCGCTGTTTTTATCTGCATCATCAGCACCCTTACCGTCAGCATTGTTATAATAAAAGTCACGGTAAAGGAAAAGAACTATATCCGCATCCTGCTCGATAGAACCCGAATCTCTGAGGTCGGAAAGCTGGGGCTTATGCTCGGCTCTCTGCTCACTCGCACGGGAAAGCTGTGAAAGTGTTATTACGGGCACATTGAATTCCTTGGCAAGTATTTTAAGATTTCTTGTTATTTCCGATATTTCCTGAACACGATTGTCTATCCTTCTTGAAGATGCCATAAGCTGAAGATAGTCTATTATTATCAGGTCAACATGCTTGAGCCTTCTGAGCTTGGCTTTTATTTCGGGTACGGTTATACCCGGAGTATCGTCCATATACATGTCAGCCTTTCCCAATACATCGCCTGCTTCTATCAGCCTTATCCATTCTTCCTCACTGAGCTTTCCTGTACGGAGCTTTGTACCCTCTATCAGTCCTTCCGTTGAAAGAAGTCTTGATGCAAGCTGTTCCTTTGTCATTTCAAGTGAAAAGAATGCAACACGTCTTTTGCATGTAACGGAAACATGTCTTGCTATATTCAGCGCAAAGCTTGTCTTTCCCATACCGGGACGTGCGGCAAGAAGTATCAGGTCTGAGCGGTTAAGTCCTGTTATGGTACTGTCAAGTGCGCCTATTCCGGTCGGTATGCCCTTGTACAGCTCGCTTTCGGGCGAATTGAGAAGATCAAGACGGTCAAATGTCTGGAGTATAACGTCACCGACCTTTTCAAGCCCGTTTACACTTTTGCTGTCTCGTATATCATATATTTTCTGCTCGGCAGAATCTATAAGTCTCGCAACATCCTCTCCCGGTCTTGAAGCATCCTCTATTATCTCCCTTGATGCCACAATAAGACTTCTGACCATATACTTATCTCTTACTATCTTTGCATAGACTTCTACGCTTGATACGGCAGGAACAAATTCCGCCAGCTGCATGAGATAAGTTTTTGTTTCACCGTCCGTAAAGTCACGCTTGCCTTTGAGCTTTTCAAAAACCGTGACTATATCGACAGGTCTGCTTGTTACGAAAAGCTCTATCATTGCCTTGTATATTTCCTTATGTGTTGCAAGATAGAAATAATCGCTTGTAGGAATTATGTCCATTACAGACGCAATATTATCGGAATCTATAAGTATCGCTCCTAAAACCGACTGTTCGGCTTCTGCGCTGTACGGCATATTCATTCCGTCTACGGAAACATTTATTTTTTCTTCACTCAATGATTTCACTTCCTTTACCTGTACATACCCAAGCAATAAATAATTCGGAATCCGTTATGAATTCCGAATTATTGCGTTCTTACTGCTGTTCTGTTACTTTTACCTTTATATTAGCGGAAATGCCTGTATAAAGCTTTACTTCACAGTTATAAGTGCCGAAGGACTTTATATCGCTGTCAAGAACGATCTTTCTCTTGTCAACATCAAGACCGTATTTCTGCTTTATCTCATTTGCTATTTCCTTGCTTGTTACAGAACCGAAAAGCCTGCCGCCCTGACCTGCCTTTGCAGTCATATTAAGGATTTGTCCTTCAAGCTTTTTCTTGTTTTCTTCAGCCTGTGCAGTTTCAACGGCTATTTTGTGGAGTCTTGACTGCTCGGCATTTCTGAGTTCTGTAAGTGCCTGAGCATCCGCCTCTTTTGCAAGCTTTCTCGGAAAAAGAAAGTTTCTTGCATAACCGTCAGATACGTTTACAAGCTCTCCTTTTTTTCCTGTTCCTTTGATATCCGATAAAAGTACTACTTTCATTATTTTTTCCTCTTTTCTCTGCTTTATTTATTGAAATAACATTACGTTATTATTTCTGTTGTGTTGAGCCTTGTTTACCGTTAACAACTTCACTTATTATCGAAACAAGACGTTCTCTTGCTTCGGCAGTGCTTACACCTTCCATCTGACATGCCGCCATTGTCTGATGTCCTCCGCCGCCGAGCTGTTCCATTATTACCTGAACATTAAGATCTCCGAGAGAACGTGCGGAAATATTTACTGTCTTTGCAGTCTTGTACATAACAAATGATGCCTTTACATTTTCTATTCCTAAAAGCTCATCCGCCGCCTGTGCAGATGCTATTCTTATATCGGGTATATCCTCATCGGCACATGCTATTGCACATGAATTGAATATCTCAGCCTCACTGACAAGCTTATACTTTACCTTGTATGTATCTATCGAATTTGAGAACAATCTCTTGACTTCAACAGTATCAGCACCGTTGCTGCGGAGATATGCCGCTGCTTCAAATGTCCTTACGCCTGTCCTGAGAACAAAGTTCTTTGTATCAAGCATTATACCGGAAAGCAGTGCTTCACTTTCAAGTCTGCTGAGAGTGTCATTTCCGAGATACTGTACAAGTTCCGCTGTCATTTCGGATGCAGATGATGCATAAGGCTCGTGATAGAACACAAGGGCTTTGTCTATATGATTTACCATCATTCTATGGTGATCTATCACGACTACACGCCCGCACCTTTCATATACTGCCTTTGATTCAAGGAAGTTAGGCGAATGAGTATCAACTATTATAAGAAGTGTTTTTTCGTCTATGATGTCGAGGGCTTCATCTTCGGATTTGAACATTGAGGAAAGTCCTGCACGTTCAAAGCTTGCAACAAGCGATTTCGCAAGAGTCTGCTGACGGTTTATAACTATATAGGCTTCCTTATGAAGTCCTTTGGAAACAGCACTCCACATTCCGACAGATGCTCCTACTGCATCAAGGTCGGAATATCTGTGTCCCATTATAAGAACATTGCTGCAGTTGTTTATATGGTTAATGAGTGAAGAAGCAATAACTCTCGTCCTTACCTTGTCACGCTTTTCTATACCCTTTGACACTCCGCCGAAAAACTTATATGATTCAGCTTCTTTTACAGCCACCTGATCTCCGCCTCTGCCGAGTGCCATATCAAGTGCCTGTCTTGCCCAGAGCTCATTTTCCTTATAGCTGCTGCCGCCCTGTCCTACTCCGATAGATATAGTTGCATTCATCCTGTCATTTACCTTAATGGAACGGATATCATCAAGTATCTTGAATTTTTCATCAATGAATTTAGTGATATTTCTTTCTTCCATTACAACTATATAACGTCCGCCGCTTATCTTTTTATAAAAGCCCGTTGTAGATGATACCCATTTTACTATGGACTGTTCGACCTCAACAGTTATGCGGCTTGCCTCGCCGTCCTCTGTTTCACGTTCTATTTCAGCTTTATTATCAAATGCAACAAGTGCAACAACAGGTTTTGAAGCTATGAATTCATCGGAGTTCTTTTTATAGGTATCATCATCTATAAAGTAAACTATAGAACCGCCGTCAAATCTCACGCCGAAAGCTATGAACCATTTATCATTGCAAAAGGTATCTGTACCGTTATCATCGAAAACGGATTCGGGAGTATCATTTGTAAGAAAATCTGTAAGATTTCCGCCGAGTGTTTTCTCCTCAGGACTTATTTTTTCAAAGAAGTGTTTGTTTGCGGCTATTATTTCATAATGCTCGCCGAGTATTGCCACAGGTACGCATATATCGTCTATAGTACGTTTATCATCTCTGAAAATTTCTTTTGACGCACCGGTCAATACTCTTGATATATACATTCTTATATTTCTTATGCCTATAATCGCAATAGCCATAGCTATCGCAGCCAGTATCAGCTGTCCTATAAACACGAAAATATTATGGCTCAGTGAAGCTATTGCCATTACGAACATCGCAACTGAAAATATCAGGAACAAGGCAAACACATAATTTTTATTTTCTTTTTTTCTCACGCCGGTCACCACCGAAGGAAATATTATAACAATATATTTTTTGTGATATTATATTTCCATAATTATTGGAAGTATCATAGGACTTCTTCTGGTCTTATCATAAAGCAGTTTTGAAAGCTCATCCTTTATAGTATTCTTGATAACTCCCCATTCATGAACACCCTGTACTCCGCAATCCTCAAGAGTTTCAATGACTGCCTGTCTTGCGTCATCCATAAGCGGTTCGCTCTCTCTTACATAGACAAAACCTCTTGAAACTATATCAGGACCTGCAACGATATGTCCATCTTCGCTGTCGAGTGTTACAACCACTACTATAAGACCATCCTGACCAAGATGCTTTCTGTCACGCAGAACTATACTTCCGACATCTCCTACTCCGAGTCCGTCAACGAGGACTTTACCGGCAGGTATGCTCGGCAGCTGCTTCATATATTCCTTGTTAAGCTCTACAACATTTCCTATATCCCCTATGAATATGTTTGAACGGGGCATTCCCATATCTATGGCAAGCTGTGCATGCTTTATAAGATGTTTTTGCTCACCATGTACAGGGATGAAATATTTCGGCTTTGTCAGTCCGTGGATTATTTTCAGTTCCTCCTGACAGGCATGTCCGGAAACGTGCACTTCATACATTGACTCATATACTACCTTACAGCCATGCTTCATAAGCTCGTTTACGACTGAGCCTACAGCCTTTTCATTTCCGGGTATCGGATTAGCTGAGATTATTATATAGTCATCAGGACCTACGGCTACCTTTCTGTGATCGGAATATGCCATTCTTGAAAGTGCAGACATAGTTTCTCCCTGACTGCCTGTTGTTACAAGAACTATATCTTCCTTTGCATACTGACCGAGCATGTCTATATCTATTATAAGTCCGTCAGGTACGTTTATATAGCCAAGCTCTGACGCTATTGCCATGTTATTTATCATGCTTCTGCCGGAAAATGCAACTTTTCTGCCGTATTTCTGGGCACAGTCAAGTATCTGCTGTATTCTTCCTAAATTGGACGCAAAAGTAGCTATTATTATACGGCTCCTCTCAGCCTCTTTAAAAAGCAGATCGAAAGTATGAGCGACCTTCTGTTCCGTCATTGTATATCCGGGACGTTCTGCATTTGTGGATTCTGCAAAAAGTGCAAGAACTCCGGCTTTTCCAAGCTCTGCAAATCTTGCAAGGTCTATCATGCCGCCTGTTGTCGGTGTACAGTCTATCTTGAAATCTCCCGTATGGACTATAGTTCCGGCAGGCGTATGGATAGCAATAGCGACTGAATCGGGGATAGAATGATTTACATGTATAAATTCTATCGACATACAGCCTAATTTTATACGCTGACCCGGTTTTACTGTATTGAGCTTTGCCTTGCTGAAAAGATTATGCTCCTTGAGTTTACTTCCTACAAGACCAAGTGTCAGAGGTGTTCCGAAAACAGGCAGATTGACCTTTCTGATAAGATAAGGCAGTGAGCCTATATGATCTTCATGTCCGTGAGTAAGGACTATACCCTTTATTTTTTCCCTGTTTCTTTCAATATAGGTAAAATCTGGTATAACAAGATCTACTCCGAGCATATCGCCATCAGGGAATGCCATTCCGCAGTCAAGCAGGAACATATCATTGTCACACTCAAAAAGTGTTATATTCTTGCCTATCTCGTTGAGTCCTCCAAGAAAAGTTACTTTTACTGAATGTTCCGAGGGTTTATTGTACGTTCTTTTCGGCTGAAATTCATTGTTTTTATTGTTGTAACGTGTTTGTCTTGTTTTGTCCGATGCAGCCGAATTATAGTTTCTTCTGTCCTGTAATGAAAGCACCGTATCCCCGTTTTTCTGTCCCGTCATTCTGTCAGCAGTTCTTCTTTCGGGAAATACATGTCCGAAAAGTCCTTCGGGATTTCTTTCGGCAAAAACCTTTTTATGCACAGGTCTGCTGTTCCTCGTAAATCCGGAGCCTGAAACACTCCTTCTTCCGTTACTGCCCGATGCATTTTTCCTATTAAATTCTGATAACACTAAAATATACCTCCGTTTTATCGGTTTTTATAACCGTTTTAAATTTTAAATATTACTGTCTGAAAATATACAGCAACATCTGTATTCCGAACACAATATATAGTTTATTTTACTATTGATACCGAATTATGTCAATAGATTATGAGATAATTCGTTTTTATTCTTTTGAGGAATGATTTTTATTATTAAAATATCATCAAATTGCTATTGAATGTACATTAAAATATTGTATAATGTAAGTACTTAAAGACACGGAGGTATTTTATGAAACACATTGATATATACACTGACGGGGCATGTAAGGGCAATCCCGGACCGGGCGGCTGGGGCGCAGTACTGAGATATAACGGGCACGAAAAGGAACTTTCCGGCGGTGAAGCAAATACCACAAATAACAGAATGGAGATGCTTGCCGTTATAAAAGCACTTGAAGCTCTGAAAGAGCCGTGTGAAGTAACGCTCACAACGGATTCACGTTATGTCTGTGATGCCGTAAACAAAGGCTGGGCAAAAAAATGGAAGGCAAACAACTGGATAAAAAGCGACAAGTCACAGGCAAAAAATCCGGAACTCTGGGATAAAATATTAAATCTGCTTGCAGTCCATAAAGTAAGCTTTGTATGGGTAAAGGGACATAACGGTCATCCCGAAAATGAGCGGTGTGATGCTCTTGCATCAGCGCAGGCTCAGAAGTATTCATAATTATAATACAAAAATATGATATCCGTTATCATTTTATACTATTCATAAGAATAAAAAAACCGATGTCTTTTGCGACATCGGTGATTTTTTATTATAAGCTGACGGATCTAATATCAGTCACTTGTGTAAGGGATAAGTGCGAGGTATCTTGCACGCTTGATAGCAACAGTAAGCTCTCTCTGATGACGAGCGCATGTACCTGTTACTCTGCGGGGAAGGATCTTTGCTCTCTCGGATACGAAACGACGAAGTCTTGAAATATCCTTGTAATCAATAGCTTCGATCTTATCAACGCAGAACGCACAAACTTTTTTACGGCTCTTGCGTCCGCCTCTGCGGTTATCTCTCTCAGGTCTTTCTGCCATTTGTATTTCCTCCTTTACTCAATTCTTAGAAAGGCAGATCTTCATCATTCGGAACGACCATAAAATCATCCGAATCACCGCTTGAATATGAAGACGGTGCAGGAGCTGGCTCCTGACGATAGGTCTGCTGCTGATAGCTGTTCTGGCTGCCGTAATTACTGCCGCCCGAAGAATCACTTTTTGAATCACAGAATTCTACATTATCAACGACTACATCAAAGGTATATCTTTTTGAGCCGTCCTGTGCGGTATATGAACCGGTCTGAATGCTGCCCGTCAAAGCAATACGTCTGCCCTTTGTAAAATACTTGCATATAAATTCGGCTGTCTGCCTCCATGCAACTATACTTATAAAGTCTGCCTGCTTTTCTTCGCCCTGCTTTGTAAATCTGCGGTCAACCGCAATATTAAATCTTGTCATCGCAAGACCTGACTGTGTGTGGCGAAGTTCGGGATCTGCTGTGAGTCTGCCGATCAAAGATACACTATTCATAGTATTACCTCCTCTGATCAGGCATCCTTCTTGATGATCATTGAACGGAGAACACCGTCAGTGATCTTTGTGATTCTGTCAAGCTCTGCAGGGAACTCGGCTGCTGACTTGAAGTTATAAAGAACATAGAATGCATCTGTTTCCTTATTGATGGGGTATGCAAGTCTTCTCTTGCCCCACTCGTCAACGCTTTCCATTTCGGCGTGTTTTTCAATAAGGCTGCTGAACTTCTTTACAGTGTCTGCTACAGCTTCCTCACCAAGCTTAAGAGAAATTACAATAACTGCTTCATAAGAATTAATTACTGCCATTTTATTAACCTCCTTCCGGACATATGGCTCTCTGAAAAACAAAGAGCAAGGATAGTTACGCTTCATGCATAACACATTAATTATATCACCGTCAAAAGCTTTTGTCAATAATTTTATAAGAATTTCACATCAAAAATCCGACAAAAATTTACAGCACCGTATATAATAAATTACCGGTGCTGTAAGAGAATCATTTATTTAACTTTTATAACTGAAAGTGACTGCGGCTGCATAACGAATTTCTTACCGTCAGCACTTGTACTGCCTATTTCAAATACAGTTTCACCTTCATATTTACACGGAGCAGACTGTTCTTTGGCTGTCGGATTTACAGCTATTATAAAACTTCCTCTTTTGAAAATGAACGGGTATTTATTTTTCTCTGCATATACTACTTCAAAATCACCGTCAGACTGGAGATCTGTATTTTCGTGTCTGAGTGCTATAACCTTTTTGAGAGTATTCAGTATAGAATCGGGATCGGCAAGCTGTGACTCAACTGTAACAGCATTCTCTGATGTATCAACAGGAAGATAAAGCTTATCTGCTGATGCTGTTGAGAAACCGCAGTTTGCACTGCTGTTCCACTGCATAGGAGTACGTGTACCTGTACGGCTGTAGCCGCCCTCTTTGCTTTTAAGTCCCTCCATAAAGCTCATGCCTATTTCATCACCGTAATAAAGGAACGGCACTCCGGGCATAAGGAATATAAATGAATATGCTATCTTTGCTTCAAGCTTGTCAAACATTCTTGTCATACGGGGTGTATCATGGTTACAGGTTATAAAGCTTATGTAGCCCTTGTCCTTTGTACCCTTGAGATCATCAAGGTATTCATCAAGGAACTTTGTTATATCGCCCTTGCCGTTTTTAGAGAATACAGCCTTGCATTCACCTGTTTTATTATCTTTTTCACGGAAAAGTATTCTGTAGCCGTTGTTATCATGGTCAAGGTAGAAGTCACAGTGGAATCCTGCACCTATAGAAACTTTCGGGTTGCACCATTCTGAAACAATTGCAGCATCGGGATAGTCCTTATCGAGCATTTCACGGATACCTTTCCATATCTTGCAGGTTTCGGGTTTTTCGCCGTCCTCATTCTTTACAAGTGAATCCGCCATATCCACACGGAATCCGTCACAGCCCATATCGAGCCAGAAACGCATTATATCTTTAAGTGCTTCAACTGTAGCCTTACAGTCTGGATCGGAAGTCGGTTTCTGCCATGCAGGATGTGTTATTTCGTTAAAGCCGTAATTAAGTGCAGGCTGTGAGCTGAAAAAGTTTACGAGATAGTTTCCGTCACGGTCTGTTATACCGCAAAGGAATTTATACTGCGGAGGTGCTTCCCATACGGAATCAGTCCAGATATATCTGCCGCTGTATTCATTCTTTTCAGCCTTTTTACTCTGAATGAACCACTCATTCTGATCGGATGTATGACCGGGAACGAGATCAAGGAGTATCTTTATACCCTTCTGATGTGCTGCTTCAAAAAGGCGTTTTGCATCATCATTAGTGCCGTATCTCTCAGCTACCTTATAATAATCCCTTACATCATATCCGGCATCCATAAATGGTGAATCGTAAACAGGGTTAAGCCATATCGCATTACAGCCAAGACTTTTTACATAATCAAGTTTTGAAATAATACCTTCGATATCGCCTATACCGTCACCGTTGCTGTCGCAATAGGTCTGAGGGTATATCTCATAGAAAACTGCGTCCTTTAACCAATTTGGCATAAATAAAACCTCCGATACAGATAATTTTTGATAAATTATACCATACATCGGAGGCAAGTTCAAGCCGTATTTTCTGTTTTGTCGATAAATGATCAGGTATTATAATTACTTCCCAATACAAGCTTTATCTGTTCTTCGGTAAAACCGTTCTTTTTCATGTTTTCTATTATGATATTTCTTTCTTTTTCCATACCTTCAGTTAATCCCTCAGCTCTTCCTTCTGCTCTGCCTTCTGCTAAACCTTCGGCTCTGCCTTCTGCTAAACCTTCGGCTCTGCCCTCTGCTAAGCCCTCAGCTAACCCTTCGGCTCTGCCCTCTCGTCTTGAACCTATTATAGCCGATGCTTCATCATGCAGACGCTTTTCACGATAATATGCTTCTTTTTTCAGTTTTTCATCAGCACTAAGTTCACGAAGCTTGACTATCGTTTCGTGAACTTCGGGAATTGTTGATTTATTCTGGATTTCCATAAGATCACTCTCCGTTTCCGCATTTATCAGATCAAGCCAATCCTCCATACGTCTGTCCTTTTTAAATCTGCCAAGCTTTTTAAGTTCAAAAAAGTGTATCGCAAATTTATCTGTCAGAAGTTCTCCACGCTCATTTTCAAGTATTCTGAAATTAGAATGATAGTCCTCACAGTCAAACAGGTCAAAATTTATGATATTTATACATATCGTTTGTTTCAGTTCACCGTATTCTTCACCGACCTTTAGTTCTTCACTGTAAAGCTTTGACCAGTAAAAAAGCGTTCTGTCCTTAAAATCAGGTTCTCGGTTAACCTGCATTTCAATATTAACTATCCTGCCGTCAACATCCATCTTTATGTCAAGTCTGCTGAACTTCTGATCGAGATATTCCGGTACAAGCTCAACATTATCTATATAAACAGCCTTTATATCCTTACGTGGTATCTCCAGTAGATCAGAAATAAATGCTGCTATGATATTTTCATTTTTTGCATTACCAAATATTCGCTTGAATATTATATCCAACTTCAATTTTACGATACGCTCATCCCTGCACACAGCTATCACTCTCCTTCATTTTATTATAACACATTTAACATCACTATTCAATAAACATACCGATATTTAAAACAAAAAGCCGCTGACAAAGCACAATCTGAGCTTTGCGGCGGCTTCAATCCTGTCTTTTATAATTATCATAATCCCGAAAGTGTGTACATAAGTATCGAGAATACTCCCAGCACCATCATCACACAAAGTATTATACTTACTACCCTTATTATCATCTTTCTCTTCTTGTACATCTTTTCCCACTCCACTTTATCTCAGATTTTCTCTTATCTTATAACATTTACCAAAAAAATGCAAGTAATTTTATATTTTAGCCTATCTTTCGTCAGTATGCACTTAATTTGATAAAATTCATTGACAAACAGTGCATTTTGAAGGATAATATAGATGTATTTCTTATACATAAATTAAGAACCGAAAAAGGGGGACTTGCAATGGGCTATACTATTGCTCAGAAAATCATCAAAGCTCACCTGCTCAGCGGTGATATGACCGTAGGCAGTGAGGTAGGTCTTAAGATCGACCAGACTCTTACTCAGGACGCTACAGGTACAATGGCTTACCTTGAATTCGAGGCTATCGGTGTACCGAGAGTAAAGACAGAAAAAAGCGTTGCTTATATCGACCATAATACACTCCAGACAGGATTTGAAAATGCCGACGACCACCGTTTCATACAGACTGTATGTAAAAAGCACGGCATATATTTCTCAAGACCGGGTAACGGTATTTGCCATCAGGTACATCTTGAGCGCTTCGGCAAACCCGGAAAGACTCTTATCGGCTCTGACAGCCATACTCCTACAGGCGGCGGTATCGGTATGCTCGCTATCGGTGCAGGCGGTCTTGATGTTGCTGTTGCTATGGGCGGCGGTGCTTACTATATATCAATGCCAAAAATGGTAAGAGTTAATCTTACAGGCAAGCTCCAGCCCTGGGTATCTGCTAAGGATATAATCCTTGAAGTACTCCGCATAATGTCCGTTAAGGGCGGCGTGGGTAAAATAATCGAGTACGGCGGCGAGGGCGTAAAGACTCTTACTGTTCCGGAAAGAGCAACAATTACCAATATGGGTGCTGAGCTTGGTGCTACAACTTCTGTATTCCCGTCTGACGAGATAACAAGAACTTTCATGGCTGCTCAGGGACGTGAAGAAGACTGGACAGAGCTTTCATCCGATGACGATGCAGTATTTGACGAGGTTATCAACATCGACCTTTCAAAGCTCGTTCCTATGGCTGCTTGTCCTCACAGCCCCGACAACGTAAAAACTATTGAGGAAATAGGTCCTCAGAAGATAGATCAGGTATGTATCGGCTCATGTACAAACTCCTCATACTTAGACCTTATGAGAGTTGCCGCTATACTCAAGGGCAAGACAGTACATCCCGATGTGAGCCTTGCAATAGCTCCCGGCTCAAAGCAGGTTTACAATATGCTCGCTAAAAACGGCGCTCTTGCTGACATAATCGAGGCTGGCGCAAGAATACTTGAATGTGCCTGCGGTCCGTGTATCGGCATGGGACAGTCACCTAATTCAAAGGGTATTTCACTCCGTACTTTCAACCGTAACTTCGAGGGACGTTCCGGCACTCGTGACGGTCAGATATATCTCGTAAGCCCCGAAACTGCCGCTGCTTCCGCTCTTGCAGGCGTATTTACAGATCCGAGAACTCTCGGCGAAGCTGTTGATATACCGCTTCCGGCTAAATTCGATTATAACGACAATATGGTCGTTGCTCCTGCTGCCGCTGAGGACATGAACAGTGTTGAAGTTCTCAGAGGTCCTAACATAAAGCCTTATCCGAAAACTGCTCCTCTTGCAGACAATATTGATGTTCCCTGCTCACTTAAAGTCGGTGACAACATCACTACAGACCATATCATGCCTGCCGGTGCAAAGATACTTCCTCTCCGTTCAAATATCCCTGCTATCTCAGAGCATTGCTTCACAGTATGCGATAAGGAATTTCCGGCTCGTGCAAAGCAGCTCGGCAGCAGCATTATTGTCGGCGGCGTAAACTACGGTCAGGGTTCTTCACGTGAGCATGCAGCACTTGCACCTCTTTATCTCGGAATAAAGGCTGTTGTTGTAAAATCATTCGCACGTATCCACCGTGCAAACCTTATAAACGCAGGTATTCTTCCCCTTACATTCGTAAACGAGGCTGATTATGACAGCATTTCTCAGGGTGATGAGCTTTCTATCCCCAATGTACGTCAGCTTATAGCAGACGGCAATGACAAGCTTGTTATAATCAACAAGACAACAGGCAAGGAGATACCCGTACTTTGCGAACTTTCAGGCAGAACAAAGGACATTATCCTTGCAGGCGGTCTTCTTGACTACACAAAACAGAACGGATAAACCACATTAAAAATGTGGAATGTGGAAAGTGGAAAGTGGAATTATCTGCTGACCTGAAATCAAGAAAGGAAGTAATATCAATGGCAAAAATACAGATGACTACACCTCTCGTTGAGATGGACGGCGACGAGATGACAAGAATCATATGGAAGATGATAAAGGACACTCTTATTCTTCCCTATGTTGATCTTAAAAGCGAATACTATGATCTCGGTCTTGAGAACAGAGAAGCTACAAAAGATCAGGTAACTATAGACAGTGCAGAAGCTACAAAGAAATACGGCGTAGCTGTAAAATGTGCTACTATCACACCTAATGCAGAGCGTGTCAAGGAGTATAATCTTACTCAGATGTGGAAATCACCTAACGGCACTATAAGAGCTATACTTGACGGTACTGTATTCAGAACTCCTATCGTTGTAAAGGGTATCACTCCTTATATCCCGACATGGAAAAAGCCTATAACTATTGCCCGTCATGCTTATGGCGATGTTTACAAAAACACTGAGATGGTAGTTGCAGACGGCTGTAAGGCTGAGCTTGTAGTAACAGACAAGGACGGAAACGAAACACGCCAGCTTATCCATGAATTTAATGGCTCAAACGGCATTATTCAGGGACTTCACAACATAGACAAGAGTATCAGCAGCTTTGCAAGAGCTTGCTTCAACTTTGCACTTGACAAGAAGCAGGATATCTGGTTTGCTACAAAGGATACTATTTCCAAGAAATACGACCATCGTTTCAAGGATATATTCAATGAGATATTCGAGGCTGAGTACAAGGAGAAGTTCGAGCAGGCAGGCATCACATATTTCTACACACTCATTGATGATGCTGTTGCAAGAGTTGTACGTTCAGACGGCGGATATATCTGGGCATGCAAGAACTATGACGGCGATGTTATGTCAGACATGGTTGCTACTGCTTTCGGTTCACTCGCTATGATGACATCAGTACTCGTTTCACCTGACGGAATATATGAGTATGAAGCTGCTCACGGTACAGTACAGCGTCACTACTACAAGTATCTCAAGGGCGAAACAACATCAACAAACTCTGTTGCTACCCTCTTTGCATGGACAGGTGCTCTCAGAAAGCGTGGCCAGCTTGACGGTCTTGATGATCTTGTTGATTTTGCAGACAAGCTTGAAAAAGCTACTGTTGCAACTATCGAGGACGGCATTATGACAGGCGACCTTGCAGCACTCTCTACTCTCGAAAACAAAACAAAGGTCGATACAGAAACATTCCTTGTTGAGATAAACAACAGACTTTCAAAATTAATGCAGAATGCATAATTCATAATTCATAATTAACGATATCCAAAAGCTTTGACTGCTGATCAAAAAGCGGTCAAAGCTTTTTAAATAAGGTGAATAAAATGGATATAACAAACCCGAAAATAGACAACGGAAAAGCTTTTGACTGGGGAAAGACATCCGAAGATTATGCAAAATTCCGTGATATCTATCCGCAGGAATTTTATGACAGAATAGTTTCTCTCGGTCTTTGCGTAAAAGGTCAGAATGTGCTTGATCTCGGCACGGGTACGGGAGTACTTCCGAGGAATATGTATAAATACGGTGCAAAGTGGACAGGCACGGATATATCAGAAAATCAGATAAAACAAGCTGAAATCCTTTCGGAAGGTATGGATATAGATTACTATGCAGCATCAGCGGAAAACATAAACTTTCCGGACAATTCATTTGATGTCATAACAGCCTGTCAGTGCTTCTGGTATTTCGACCATGAAAAAATAATGCCTGAGCTTTACCGTATGTTAAAGCCGAATGGCGTTATCCTTGTGCTGTACATGGCGTGGCTGCCTTTTGAGGATAATATAGCCGGTGAAAGCGAAAAAACAGTGCTTAAATATAACCCGTCATGGAACGGTAAAGGCGAAACCTTGCACCCCATATATATCCCCGACTGCTACAGACAAAAATTCACCGTCACGCATCATGAAGAATATCCTATTAAAGTACACTTTACAAGGGAAAGCTGGAACGGCAGAATGAAAGCGTGCCGTGGTGTCGGTGCTTCTATGTCGGAAAATGAAATAAACTCATGGGAACAGGAGCATTTAAAGCTTTTATCCGAAATTGCTCCCGAAGAATTTGACGTACTCCACTATGCTGCTTTAGCGGTACTGAAAAAATAAGTAAACACAGCCCGAAAATTTATCTCCGGCAAAAAACGTGAGTAAATTTTCGGGCTGTTTGCATATAAAAATGTGAACTGAAAAAAATCAATATTATCTCAGTCCTTGTTTTCAGCCATTTTTTAATAGCTGAAAAAAGCTCAAAACGCTGACCACAAGCGGATTTCAGAGCATTTCAGTACTTTTGCACGCACAACATTTGCATGGTTCACTTCAAAAGATGAAGTTACCAACCGTTTGTCCGCAAGTGCTGACTACAACGTAAGCATCATCGAAAACTTCGCTCCCCCGAAGCAGTTTGTTCCCGGACAGACTGTAAAGAAAGAGGAAGCAGTTGTAAACACAGGTTCTGTTGATGCTTTCGTTAAGCAGACAATCAGCGGTGTTCTGACAGTTACGGTTGAAGTTCCTACAACAAAGAATCCTAAAGACGAGACAGATGCTACTGAGAAAGCAAAATATGTCAAACTTTCACAGAAAGAATTTGGTGCTCTTGAAGCAGGTTCCACACTGGCATGGAAGCCTGCAGCAGATACCAAAAATAAAACCGGTGTCGTTATCGGCATGGGTATTGATGGAAAGGTAAATGACGATCCTAACACAACCGCAAATGAAGATAATAATGCTTTTGTTCTTGATGCAACCGGTTTGTATGTGTTCAGACGTGCTGTTCAGAAGACGGATACTACTGGTGAATTCAAAGATGTTAGCTATGATTATGTAGCATACTACTATGATAAAGATACCGGCGATTACTACAAGGTATATGCTCTGAAAGTTGACGAGCAGAAAATCTATAAAGAGGGCGATACTTACGCAGCCGGCCATGAAAGAGCGGGCGAGAAAGTTTCTTTCTTGAACGCAGGCGAGCTCAAAGCAGAGCCTATCTATACATGGACAAAGACAGTAACAACCACAGCCAACAAGCAGGCTATGTACTATGAAGGTGATGGAGCAGGCGGAAAGAGACTCAAAGTTGTTTACAATGGTCTGGGTGCTGTAGATGCTACTATCACAGGCAATGCTGCTTCCAGTGGCAAGGCAGAAATCTATGATGCATACAATGCATATGAAACTAAGAACTTGGGTGAAACTGTTTATTCAGAAGGTACTTCAGGACCTTATAAATCATATACGGTTTGGAATACTTCAGATGCAAGTGCATGGGTAGATGGTGGTGATGGCAATAGCACCGGTCTTACAACATACGATCAGTATGATCAGGATAAGATATATCACGATTCTGATAAGCAAGCTCACGCTAACCTTGACAACTTTGGTCTCGATAGACTTACTCACTTGCAGACTGAAACAGTAGGTGAGTTGAATAAGGCAATCACAAAAAATGCAGTCGGTGATGCAGATGAAGATTATTGGACTTTGCAGGAAAGTGCAAGAACTTCAAGAAAGACTGTAAACGAAGGCAGAGACGCTGCTAAAGACTTGGCTTCATATTTGTCTGATGTATATAGTGCCATTGGTCAGGCGGTTCCAATGACTGGAAATGCGGCTACATTTACGTCTGCGGCTACGAAAAGCGGTTTGTTTATTGTAAACACAACAGCATCTTCTGCAGAGCAGGTAGCAGATACATTTGAGTGGCGTGCAAAGATGATATACGATGGAAATAGTACTAGTATTACTGTTCCGACATATAATGACGCTAACGGAGAAGTTGGTCTGAATGGTGCAAGTGAATCTGCTGGATTTGTTAAGTTTAAGTATGGAAATACAGGTAATGCATCTCAGATGGGCTTTGCAACAAACTCCGATACTTCGTGGACAGATGAACAATTATAGCAATCCAATAAAATAAAAACAGACTTGACAAAGGTGGTAAGATAAAGGTAGAGGTGATTATCATGTTGAGTCAGGAAGAAAGAGAATTATTGATAAAAATCTACGAAAAGACA
>Ga0256407_10000800_pt1 | contig 71032 bp, 49 predicted proteins | sample RumenRJG_04DNA_FD_193489 | JGI IMG/M metagenome (GOLD analysis project Ga0256407, IMG submission 193489) | Bovine rumen microbial communities from Lethbridge, Alberta, Canada - RJG_04 | ecosystem: Host-associated > Mammals > Digestive system > Stomach > Rumen | place: Canada: Alberta... | reverse complement strand
TTGAAAATTGAAAATTGAAAATCGAAAAAACGCGAGCGGGGGGATAAAAGAATATTCGTGTAATTCGTGTAATTGCTCATTGCATTTTCTTTACTCATTAGGTATTCGCAGGCATACCACGCCGTTATAAAGATTTTTGTGTTCAAAGTGTTTCTTGAATGATTTTTAATCAGATTTTGAAAGATTTTGAGTGCAGCGACCAAATAAGCGCTTTGTGTTCAAAGGGTTTCTCTACTTTTCTTTTTCCAAAGCCAAAAAGAAAAGTAGCAAAAGAAAAGTGCTTGGTCCGTCGAAGTAATTCCGCGAGGAAAATGGCTAAAATCCTGTCCTCTCGGAGCTAAACCTCCCAAACGCGCAGGCCTGTCGAAGTAAAAGACTTCCGTCATCAAACAAAGATGTACGTCGTTTCTACCGACATAAGCAGTGACCGTGCTTGAACGGTGGGAGGTTCTTGACGCTCCTCAAGGACGGATTTCTTCACGCCATTTTCCAAAGCTGCTTTCCTCGTAGGACGGAGGGTAGGTAATTAATAATTAAAATTTTTGCGGGGCAGGGAGCTTGAAAATTGAAAATTGAAAAAACGCGAGCGGGGGGATAAAAGAATATTCGCGTAATTCGTGTAATTGCTCATTGCATTTTCTTTACTCATTAGGTATTCGCAGGCATACCACGCCGTTAAAAAGATTTTTGTGTTCAAAGAGTTTCTTGAATGATTTTTAATCGGATTTTGAAAGATTTTGAGCGCAGCGACCAAATAAGCGCTTCGTGTTCAAAGGGTTTCTCTACTTTTCTTTTTCCAAAGCCAAAAAGAAAAGTAGCAAAAGAAAAGTGCTTGGTCCGTCGAAGTAATTCCGCGAGGAAAATGGCTAAAATCCTGTCCTCTCGGAGCTAAACCTCCCAAACGCGCAGGCCTGTCGAAGTAAAAGACTTCCGTCATCAAACAAAGATGTACGTCGTTTATACGGACATAAGCAGTGACCGTGCTTGAACGGTGGGAGGTTCTTGACACTCCTCAAGGACGGATTTCTTCACGCCATTTTCCAAAGCTGCTTTCCTCGTAGGACGGAGGGTAGGTAATTAATAATTAAAATTTTGCGGGGCAGGGAGCTTGAAAATTGAAAATTGAAAAAACGCGAGCGGGGGGATAAAAGAATATTCGTGTAATTCGTGTAATTGCTCATTGCATTTTCTTTACTCATTAGGTATTCGCAGGCATACCACGCCGTTATAAAGATTTTTGTGTTCAAAGTGTTTCTTGAAAGATTTTTAATCAGATTTTGAAAGATTTTGAGCGCAGCGACCAAATAAGCGTTTCGTGTAATTCGCCGTTTAAAAAGATTTTTGTGTTCAAAGTGTTTCTTGAATGATTTTTAATCAGATTTTGAAAGATTTTGAGCGCAGCGACCAAATAAGCGCTTCGTGTAATTCGCCGTTAAAAAGATTTTTGTGTTCAAAGTGTTTCTTGAATGATTTTAACCAGATTTTGAAAGTTTTTGAGCGCAGCGACCAAATAAGCGCTTCGTGTTCAAAGGGTTTCTCTACTTTTCTTTTTAAAAGTCAAAATAATACCGCGGTGGAAATTGAAAATGTAACAAAAACGTAACAGCTTTTTGGACGTTTTTAGGTTGATTATGTATATTTTTGTAGAATTTCCGTATGGAAAGTCAAGCACATTATTAATCTAAAAACCAATTTGTTGAGCATGAATTTCAGTAATATACTCGTTGTCATTTTGGATTTGGCGGGAGCATTGGCAATATTCCTCTTCGCCATGAAGCTGATGAGTGAAGGTTTGCAGAAGTATGCAGGGTCGAAGTTGCGCCATATCCTCACCAAGATTACCGGCAAGCCGCTGAGCGGCATCCTTGCCGGAACAGGAGTCACAGCCATAATCCAGAGTTCGACGGCAACGACGGTGATGACGGTAGGTTTTGCCGGAGCCGGCCTGTTGACGCTGGCGGGAGCCATCGCCGTGGTGATGGGCGCCAATATCGGTACCACTGTAACGGCGTGGATCATAACCATCTTCGGTCTTGGCGGCAGCGGTGGCGACGAGGCAGTGCCGTTCATGCCGATGGTCATTGCCGCCATCAGCCTGTTTTTCATGTTCAGCAAGAAGAGCAAGATGCAGTATTTGGGTCAGACCATCATGGGTCTGTCGCTGTTGATTCTTGGACTTGGACTGATGGGCGACTCGGTGCCGCCACTCGACGAGAACGTGGCCCACTCCATCGCCTCGTGGGGTCAGTGGGGCTACTGGTCGATACTGCTCTTCATCGTTGTCGGTGCCGTGCTTTGCATCATCCTTCAGACCTCGTCGGCAATGACCGCCGTGATACTGCTTATGGCCAGCCAGGGATGGATAGATTTCCCCACCTCGATGGCCCTCGTCATGGGACAAAACCTGGGAACAACCCTGACGGCCCAGGTGGTGGCAATGACCACAGGCACCACGGGCAAGCGCACCGCCCGCGCGCACTTGGTGTTCAACGTGGCGGGCGTAATCTTCTTCCTCATACCGTTCTATCCTATCTGCGACGCCGTGATGTTCATCAGCGAGAAGCTCGACGGCATGCTGCCCAACATACCGTTGGTTCCGCTGGCTATCACAGTGTTCCATACGCTCTTCAACGTCGTGACCACATTAATCCTCGCCTTCTTCATTCCGCAGATAGAGAAGATAGTGACCTGGATGGTTCCCGACAAGAAAGAGGATGGCGAAGAGGAGTTCCGTCTTACCTATCTGGAACCCAACCTGCTCTCGACAGCAGAGCTCAACCTGCAGAGTGCCAAGAGCGAGATCGAGGAGTTCTCGAAACGTGTGCTGCGTATGTACACCTTCCTGCCGGGCCTGCGCACCGCCGAGAGCGAGGAGGCCTTCGATGCCATAATACAACGCATAGCGAAATATGAGAACATCACCGACCGCATGGAGCAGGAAATCACCAAGTTCTTGACCCGTGTCGGCAGCGGCGACGTGAGCCAGCACGCCTCGGAGCGCATCAGCACCATGCTGCGCATCATCGACAATCTGGAGAGTATTGGCGACGCCATATTCCAGATAGCCATGACACGCAAGGCCAAGCGCGAAGATGCAGTCCATTTCGATGCCAGCCTGAATGCCAACCTGGCCCACATGAGCGAACTGGTGCAGAAAGCCCTCGACGTGATGGATGCCAACCTGAAAGACTACGACAACATAGACCTCGATGCCGCCTACGCCGCCGAGCACGACATCAATGCCTACCGCGACATGCTGAGGGCACAGCACCTCGATGCACTGAAACTCGGCATCTACGACTACTCGATAGGTAACGCCTACAGCGGACTTTATGCATTGTACGAGAAACTCGGCGACTACGTGATCAACGTGTCGGAAGCTATAGGAGGGAAGAAAGAAGACTGATGCTCCTGATTTCGTACATATATCACAGCTGTTTCGCCGTCGAGGACGACAAGGTGCTGATAGTTTTCGACTATCACCAAGACGACGACAGGGGTACCCTGCACCGCCTGATAGACACTCGTGTCAACAGGAAACTGTATTTCGTCGTGTCGCACTTCCACGAAGACCACTATAGCCCCGAGATACTTGAATACAGCGACGCTACGCTGCTGGTGTCGTACGACACGCAGAAACGGCGCCGCATACCAGCCAACGTGCCCGCCGCGATACTGCGTCCGGGCGACAGGTACGAGGACGAGAACCTGCGGCTTGACGCATTGCGGTCGACCGACGTGGGCATTTCGTCGCTCGTGACCCTCTCCGACGGCACGACGATATACCATGCCGGCGACAACAACAACTGGTACTTCTCGCACGACGAAGACGAGCACATACGCTGCTCGGTCGACGAGATGGAGGGGATGTTCATGTCGAACCTGCGCGAAGTGCGAAACCTGACGAAGCGGGTGGACCACGTGATGTTTCCTGTCGACCCGCGCTTGGAAGGCGAGATGCTGCGCGGCGCCTGCCAGTGGCTGCAGCAGATAAAGACAGGACACTTCTATCCGATGCACACCTGGGAGGGCTGGAAAGAGGTCAACGCCGGCGTGGAGGAACTGCGCGAGCTGTTCCCCGAGGTGCATATAGGAGAGAAGATATATTTCAGGAGTTAAGAGATTCCAGCGCGAGCGAGATCTCGTAGATCTTGTGGATTTTTTTCTCCTGCTCGGCGTATCGCCTCGCGAAATCTTAAATCTTATAAATTTTTTTTTCTCCTGCTCGCTGGCGCGAGCGAGATCTCGTAGATCTTGTGGATTTATTTTCTCCTGCTCGGCGTTCCGCCTCGCGAAATCTATAAATCTTATAAATTAGTTCCGCCTACGGCGGTAATGCTGACGCAGTTATTGTTTTACTCTATTGTTTTATCGACATTATGTAGTGGCTAAAGATAAATATTTACGGTCATTCACGGTCATTTACGGGCATTCACGTTCAAAAAAACTGGTAATTCCTGTTAAAAGAAATATTGTTTATTGCTGGATATTCGTGTAATTCGTGTTTAAAATTTCAAGCATTGGCGTTATGAGCCTCTGGAGAGGGGCACCTTATTTTTTATCATCATTAAATTCCCGGCGTATAGACTCGAAGGTGGATTGGACGCTGTTCATGGCTTTGCTTTTGACAAGCCGTAGCCACCAGTAGCGTACGTTGCGTCCGATGGCCTTGAGTGCGTTGACGGTAGGTCCAGCGAGGACTGCCTCGATATGCAGAAGAACCACAGCGATGACGCCCCACCAAGCCCCCAAGTCAGCCAGACGGTCCATCCATAGTCCGCCGCTGCATGCCATCACGATGCCGATGACGAAGGCATAGATGATGGAGAGGAAAAAGCGGATGCCAAAATTGACGGAACTGCGGAACTGCGTGTCGCCAATGAGCTTGCGCATAAGCAGATGGGTGGGCAGGAAGGGAATGGGATAGCATACCAACCAGAAGAGGAAAACCCAGCGGACGACGGGGATGGCTACAACGCCGGCGACGAGAGCTGCGAGAGGCAGCAGAGCCGCTACGGTGGTGGCAAGGCTCCAATGGTCTGGCACCATGCTTTCGCGGAGGCGGAGGCGGCGGCACTGGTCGCTGAAGTGGCGGGTGGTGTCGACAAGGGTGTCGAACTTCTCCTTTTTGTTGTCGGAGAGAGCCATGGCGTCGAGTTCGAGCGAAATCTCCTGACGCATGCGGAACCGGTTCCAGGCGCTGTTGCCCAGACTCTTGCTGTGGCGGCGCTCGCTATTGAGAATATTGCAGAGCGTAAAGATCTCGTCGTAGTGCTCCTGGTTGCGTATGTCGTGCATGAGAGGACTGAGAGCCGTGGAGAGGGCATGACGCATCTCGTTGAGAGCCACGGGTTCATTGTTGCGGTAGTCGTCCATGAAAGGCTGGACGGGTATAGGCTTGCCAATATTGACGACGAGGTTGGCGTAGGGCCGTTCGTATTCGTCGAAGTCGATGCCCGTGGGGACGATGTAGAGCGGATGGTCGCCGAGCTTGATTTGCGTCTCGCCTGCTATGCGGAACATGCCTTTACCCATAGGCAGGAGGCTGTGGCGGTTGTTGTGCCGCCCTTCGGCCATGAGGCAAAGCGGGAATCCGTCGAGGAGCACATCGCGACTGCGGTCGAAAATGTCGTTGTTCTTGGCGAGACTGCTCTGTCCGTCGCGTATGCGGTAGACCGGCAGAATCTTGAGGAAGGTGAGAATGGCGCGGATGGCGGGCTTGGCGAAGATGTCGGCACGGGCGAGGAACACAGGAGGCTTGGGAGCGAAATTGAGCACGGCGAGCGGCTCCATGAGTGCCTGCTGATGGCAGGGTGCAATGATGTAGGCTCCGTCGGTGGGAAGATTGTCGAGGCCGTGGACATCGAAACGCTGGTAGTGGCATCGTGTGCCGAACTGAACTAATGGGCTTAGGATATTATAGAGCGTGTTGTTGTCTTGGATGGCTTTCATTTTCAATTGTTTTGTAAGAAAATAACAATTGTTTTTGTTTGCAAAGATACGAAAAAAGTTTTTTTTCAGTTATAGGGAAAGGTTATAGTTTAAAGTTTAATTTAATAATACCGCAGGCAGGGATGCTTGCGTACCAAAATATCGCAGGCAGGGATGCTTGCGCACCAGAGATAAAAACAAAAAATAGGAACGATGCGAAACAAGAGGGGTCTTATCATATTCTTGATGGTTTGTGCCGTCGCGGTGTGCGGAGGCAACAGCGTCAAGGCTCAAGGGCAGGGTGTCAACACGATACTCAGTTACGCTACGGTGCGTGACGGCGACACGATACCGCTTGTCCACCTTAAACCCGTGACTATCGTCACCAAATGGGCGCTGCTGTCCGACAAGGAGATAAAGAAGAACCAGAAGTTGATACGCAATGTGAAGAAGACCCTCCCGTACGCCAAGGAAGCCCGTCGCCGCCTGCAGGAACTCGACAAAGAGCTGGCCAGTCTGCCGCCCAAGAAACGCAGCGACTACGTGAAGAAGGTGGAGCAGCAGGTGCTTGACGAATTCAAGGAAGACCTCGAAAACCTTACCTTCTCGCAGGGCAAGGTCCTGCTGAAGCTGCTGGACCGCGAGACGGGCAACACCTCGTATACGCTTGTGGCCGACCTGAGAGGCAAATTCAGGGCGTCGTTCTACAACACCTTTGCCCGCATGTTCGGATACAACATGAAGGAGCGCTTCGACCCTAAACATAACAAGGATGACAACCTGCTGGAGCGCGTGGCGCGTTCGGTGGAATTAGGAAAACTATGATGAGGTACGGATTTTGCTTTCTGTCGGCGGTGCCGGTGCGCCGCGAGGCGTCGCACGCCTCTGAGATGGTCACCCAGATGCTCTTTGGAGAGAGCATGGAGGTGGACCGCGTAGAGCCTGAATGGGTGCACGGCAGGATGCTGTTCGACGGATACGAGGGATGGGTGAGCTCGAAGCAGCTGGCAATGACGTCGTCACGGATAGACACCGACAGCGTGGCAGACAGAGAGCTGCTCTGCGTGGAGCCACCGGAGCTGCAACTGGGCGAGATGGTGCTGACGATACCCACGGGTGCCGGCTACTGCAAGGAGTGGCTTGTGGAGCAAGATTCTGTAGGCGGCGAGGAGCATGATACTGTCGGCCTGGCGCAACAGTTTCTCGGGGCACCATACTTGTGGGGAGGACGCACGAAATGGGGAATAGACTGTTCGGGACTGGTGCAGGTGGTCCACAAGGCCTGTGGATTGTCGCTGCCACGCGATGCGTCGCAACAGGCGGAGTGCGGCTGCGAGATAGACTTTGCGGAGGCACGTAGGGGCGACCTGGCATTCTTCGGCAACGAGCAGGGTAGGCTGACACATGTCGGCATAGTTGCCGGCAACGGGCTGATAATACACTCGTCGGGACGTGTGCGCCTCGACAGACTGGACGAAAAAGGCATCGTCTGCGACGCGCAGGGCACATACAGCCATTTCCTTCACTCGGTGCGCCGGGTGGAAAGCTGATGGGCGAAAGTTATTTTGTCTGTCGAAAAAAACAATCTTATGACAACCTCTAAAAATCGTGTAATTCCTGTTTTGCCTGCAAAACAAGACTGTTGGTTTTTAGCAGCTTATTTGTATTATTCGTGAAATTCGTGTTCAAAAAATGAATTTTCAGATGTATTCTTACGTGAATTCTAACGACCGATTTGGGTTGAAAGTTCGACTTTTTTTGTATTTTTGTAATCTATTTTAGCGTGAAAACAAATGGTACAAACTGAGAAAGAGATTGTTGCTGATTTGAAGGCTGGCAAATTCCGTCCTGTATACCTGCTTACGGGAGAGGAAAACTATTATATTGACCTTGTGTCGAACTTTTTTGAGAAGAATGTCATTGCAGCCGATTTCCGCGATTTCGACCAGACGGTGGTCTATGGGCCGGAAGTGGATATGCCGACGGTGATAGACCTCGCCAAGCGTTACCCGATGATGTCGCCGGTGCAGTTGGTGCTGGTGAAAGAGGCGCAGGGCATAGCACGCGACTGGGAGCTGCTGGCTAAATATCTGGAGAATCCGCAACCGCAGACGGTACTGGTGTTCTGCTACCGTCACAAGAAGCTGAACAAGAACTCGAAAGCATATAAGGCCATAAACAGCGTCGGAGTGGTCTTCGAGAAAAACAAACTGAGAGACTACGAGGTGCCGGGCTGGATAGCCAACGTGGTGCAAAAGAAAGGATACTCCATTACGCAGACGGGTGCTGTGCTGATAGCAGAGTCGCTCGGCAACGACTTGGGCAAGATCGCCAACGAGTTGTCGAAGGTGTACATCTCCATGCCTGAGGGAGGCACCATCAACGAGGATGTGATAGAGACCAACATAGGCATCAGCAAGGAATACAACGCCTTTGAGCTGCAGAACGCCATCGGGCGACGCGACGTGGTTCAGTGCAACAAGATTGTCAACCATTTCGCAGCCAATCCGAAAGACAACCCTATACAGCTTGTGATAGCGTCGCTGTACGGGTACTTCATCAAGGTGATGCTGTACCATCAGGAGCCGGACAAAAACAAGGCGGCATCGGTGCTGAAGGTGAGTCCCTATTTCCTGAAAGACTACGAGAAAGCGGCACAGAACTACAGCCTCGGCAAGCTCGCATCGTGCATAGGATATCTGTATGAGGCCGACCTGAAATCGAAGGGCGTGAGGAACAATGGAACGATTTCCGACGGCGAGATACTAAAAGAATTGGTGTTTAAAATAATACACTAAAATAAGAATAAAATTTTACGTCACTACTTACTACATACATCACACTTTATGCCTCAAATGTTCAGAATCAGACGTATACTAATTGAATTACTTTTTGTCGTAATAGGCACTGCGGCGCAGGGTCAGAATATCATAAAGGGCGTTTTGCTCGACGATGAGAAGGGTGAAGCCATCCCGTTCGCACAGGTCTTTCTTGAGGGGACAAACTACTGGTCGTCAACCGACTTGAACGGATATTTCCTTATCAACAAGATTCCCGATGGCGACTACGTCATCAAGGTGCGCTACATTGGCTATGAGGAATATAGCGAGCCGGTGTCGCTGAAGCACCAGACCATCACTCGCAACATAAACCTCAAGCCGTCGGCGAGACGGTTGAAGGACGTGGTGATTACAGAAAACAAGAAGCAGGAGCGCAAGATGCAGACTCAGGTGTCGGTCGAGAAAATCACGGCAGTGCAGATACAGCAGATGCCGTCGATTGGCGGCCAGGCGGATTTGGCGCAATACCTGCAGGTGCTGCCCGGCGTGAACTCGACGGGCGACCAGGGCGGACAGCTGTATATACGTGGCGGTTCGATGATTCAGAACCTCACGCTGCTCGATGGTATGGTGGTGTACAATCCGTTCCATTCCATAGGTTTATATTCGATTTTCGAGACAGACATAATACTCAATGCCGACGTCTATACCGGCGGATTCGGTGCCGAATATGGTGGCCGTCTGTCGTCGGTGATGGACATCACGACACGCGACGGCAACAAGAAACACCATGTAGGCAAGGTGGGGCTCAACACCTTTGGCTCGAGCCTTATACTGGAAGGCCCGCTGAAGAAGGAAAAGAACGGGTCGACATCGACGGTGACGTACCTGCTGGCGGCCAAGAATTCGTTCCTCTCCAAGTCGTCGACGGCGATATATCCATACATTGAAGGCGGCCTGCCGTTCGATTTCACCGACCTGTATGGCAAACTCTCGGTTAATTCGGGACTTGGCAGCAAGGTCAACTTCTTCGGATTCCGGTTCGACGACCGCGTCAGTGGCTATCACGCGTTGTCAGACTTCCACTGGAACAATTTCGGAGCGGGCACTGACTTTGCGCTGATGACAGGCTCGTCGTCGCTGATAGAGGGTACCGTTGCATACTCGAAATACAACGTGAGCCTTAACGACGGAAGCCGGACGCCGCGCTACAGCAGCATAGGCGGATTCAATATGTCGTTGAATGTTACCAATATCATGGGTGTCAACAAACTGAAATACGGTCTGAATATCGAGGGCTACTCGACTGACTACAAATACACAAACGCATACGGCGTGAACCGTTCGCAGAACGAGAATACCACATCGTTCTCGGCATACTTGAACTACCATATCAATTCGGGCAAGTGGCTCGTCGACCCCGGTGTGCGTTTTGTATACTACGCCTCGATAGCGGAGCCTTCGCTCGAGCCGCGAGTGTCGGCAAAGTACAACCTCAGTGACGATTTGCGTTTCAAGGTCGCTGCGGGACTCTACAGCCAGATAGTGCTTGACGCGCGTTCGGATCACGATGTGGTGAACCTCTTCAACGGCTTCCTTACCGGCACCGGTCAGCTGAACCTGCCGACACTCTACCAGGGCGAGCCGGTGACGAGTTGCGTGCAGAGGGCTCAGCACATTGTGGCAGGAATGGAATACGACGTCGTAGACCACCTGACACTGAATATGGAGCTGTACTTCAAGAATTTCAGTCAGCTGTTAGGTATGAACCACAACCAGATTTTCGACCAATCGGACCCCGCCTATGCTCCCGGTGGCGTGTACGAGAAGCCGCAGTACCTGATGACGGACTTCATCATCGAGAAAGGCTATGCCACGGGCCTGGATGTCAGCGCCTGCTACGACTTGGAGCGCCTATACCTGTGGGCTACATATTCGTTGGGATATGTGCAACGCACCGACGAGGTGCAGACCTATAACCCGCACTACGACCGCCGTCATACGGTCAACCTGCTGGCTACCTATGCGCTCGGTGAGGACCGCCAATGGGAGCTCAGCGGTCGCTGGAGCTTCGGCAGCGGGTTCCCCTATACGCGCACTGCAGGACTATACGAGAGCCTGATGTTCGGTGACGGCCTCTGGAGCGACTACACGGTCGAAAACGGCAACCTGGGCATCTATTATGGCGAGGTCTATGGCGGCAGACTCCCCACATACCATCGTCTCGATTTAGGAGCAAAGCGCAAGTTCTCGTTCGGGAAACGCTGTCTGCTCGAGGTGTCGCTGAGCGTCACAAATACCTATAACAGGAACAATATCTTCTACTTCGACCGAGTGTCGTTCGAGCGTATCGACCAGTTGCCGATACTGGTATGCTTGGGAGCAAACCTGAGTTTCTGAAAATAGATTCGAGCTGATTGTCAGATTATCTGATTCTTGTCCAGTCGATAGGCTGTTGGCCTTGATTGGTAAGGATGGTATTCGTTGTCGAGAAATGGCGGCAGCCGAAGAAACCGCGGTAGGCGGAGAGCGGCGACGGGTGTGGTGCCGTCAGCACGTGGTGCTTGCTGCGGTCGATGAGTTGCGCTTTGGCTATGGCGTAGCTACCCCAAAGGAGGAAGACGATGCCTGAGCGCCGTGCGGAGAGTTCGCTGATGGCAGCGTCGGTGAACTGCTCCCATCCGTGGCGTTGGTGCGAGCCTGCTTGATGGGCACGCACGGTGAGCGTAGCGTTGAGCAGCAACACTCCTTGGTCGGCCCAGCCTGTGAGGTTGCCGCAGGTGAGAGGAATATTGGTCCCCAGGTCGCTGTTTATCTCCTTGAAGATGTTGACCAGCGAAGGCGGCACGGCGATGCCGTCGGGCACAGAGAAACAGAGGCCCATGGCTTGTCCCGGCTCATGGTAGGGGTCTTGTCCGATAATCACAACCTTGACTTTGTCGAAGGGAGTATGGTCGAAGGCGGCAAAGATGTCGCCGCCCTTGGGATAGCAGGTGTACTGCTGCCGTTCGGCGATTAGGAATGATTTCAACTCGGAAAAATAGGGTGCTTCGAATTGCGGCTTCAGAACTTCGTACCAACTGGGATTTATTTTAACAGCCATAAGCTAACTATTTGTATTATAAGTGATATTTGACGGCAGGTTTTTTTGACGGCGATTTTTTAACGGCGATTTTTTAACGGCGAATTACTCTAATTACTCTAAGCTACGCAGGTTAATTATTATCTAATTACTCTAAGATAAATAGGTCAATTATTTCTGAATTAATCTAAGCTACGCAGGTTAATTATTATCTAATTACTCTAAGATAAACAGGTCAATTATTTCTGAATTACTCTAAGCTACGCAGGTTAATTATTATCTAATTACTCTAAGATAAATAGATCAATTTTTTCGAATTGCTCTAGGCAACCTCTAAAAATTCGTTTAATTCGTACAATTCGCCGTTTATAAAATAATTATTAGAGGTGTCGTCTAAGATATGTAGTTGTTGTTTTTTTTCATTTGCTGATAATTGTGTTGTGATGCCATTTGCGACTGGCAGGGATGCGGATGTAATCTAAATGTGCCTTCCCGAAATTGATAAGTATACCTAAACCCATTTTACTGGCTTTGATGTATGAATAAATCTGTGCATAGTGGTCGTCGGTGAAATCGCTGACGGCTTTAAGCTCGAGGATTATTTTGTCATAACATATAAAATCGGCTCTGAATGTTTTGGAAAGTGTATGACCTTTATAATTGATATCGAGTTCTTTCTCTCTTTCGTATGGGATGCTTCTTAGAATGAATTCCTTTTCAAGAGCCTCTTGGTAAACAGGTTCGACAAAACCACAGCCTAACAGTCGGTGAACCTCCATGGCTGCACCTATAATCTTATAAGACTCTTCCTTATATAACAATTCGCTGTCTTTGTCTTGAAGTGTCATTTTAATTTGAGTAATTGGCGATAATCAATTATAGAGGTAACCTCCAAAAATTCGTTTAATTCGTGTTTTGTTTGCAAAACAAATTTCTAAATATCAATTCGTTTAATTCGTACAATTCGCCGTTGAAAAAACGCTGTTGTATGCTTGAGGTGTCATTTTAATTTGAGTAATTAGCGATAATCAATTATAGATTAATTCGCGTAATTCGGGAAATTCGCCGTTGAAAAAACGCTGTTGTATGCTTGAAGTGTCATTTTAATTTGAGTAATTGGCGATAATCAATTATGGATTAATTCGCGTAATTCGGGAAATTCGCCGTTGAAAAAAATAATTTGCCGTTATGTCAGGAAAGGATTGTATTTCTTCTCGTCGCCGATGGTGGAGTGCTCGCCGTGGCCGGGGAGGACAAGATAGTTGTCGGGGAGGGTGAGTATTTTCTCTTTGAGGTTAGATATCAGTGCTTGATAGTTGCCGCCAGGCAGGTCGGTGCGTCCGATGCTGCCCTGGAAGAGGGCGTCGCCGGTGGCTACGGCCTCCTCCGAAGGGATGACGAAGCAGAGGCTGCCTTCACAATGGCCTGGCACAAAACGGCATTCTATGTCGATAGGTCCAGCGTGCAGCAGGGTGCCTTCGTCGGCGTGGACAGTGTCGAGGTCGTCCATCCTTGTAACGTCGAAGCCCATCATCGCACCATAAGCCTCGGCTTGGCGCAACAGCTTTTTACCGTCGTTGTGCATCGTGACGGGCAGGTGGTATTTTGCCGACGTCTGTCTCAGGCCGCAGATATGGTCCACGTGGGCGTGCGTGAGTAGCAACAGGGTGGGGGTGAGTCCCTTGCGTTCTATGAATTGGAACAGCTGTGCATCTTCGTAGCTGGCCTCCATCGCGGGGTCGATGATTGTGCACTCCTTTGTCGTCTCATCATAGACGACATAGCAGTTGACTCCGAAATGATTGAATGTGAATTGCTTTATCATAAACTTGCACGATAATCTGTTTTGCAAAGATACGAAACATTTCATCATATCGCCCATTTTCTTTTTGCCAGCCCGAAAAATAGATGTGCTTATACACTGGCACATGTTTCAGTGAAGCACGCAGAGGAGATTTTTAGGACGTAGAAAAATAATTTCGTCAATCCAAATAAAAGTTGTACTTTTGCAAATTGAAACAGATATAGATAATAGAAATGCAAACTCCAGCAAACTATCCAGAAATGTCGGCCGTGGATGCGCTTTGGACGCTCTACTTGCAACAGCCGCGGAAGGTTCGCGACGCTTTTCGTAATCGCCTTGCACAGAGCGAGGTGGGCGAACCGCAGAGCCTGACAGCCGAGGAAGCCAAGGCGTTGACCCTGCAGCGCGGACGTGACATCAAGACTGGCCGTGCAAAGCTCATCGACCACGAAACGGTGATGCAGGAAATGGAACAAATGTTGGCGACCTATGCGGATTGAATGGAGCGAACAATCGCGCAGCGACCTGCGTGGAATATTGCTTTATGTGGGAATGAACTTCGGTTGGCGCAGGGCAGAAGAAGCATTGGCTGACATCCGAGAACGCGCCGAGATGCTGAAGAGCTTCCCCAACCTCGGACGGGTGTTTGTGAAAGACCCTGAACTGGGCATCACCTACCGCTCAGTCACCGCCAAACTTAACAAAATTGTTTACTTTGTGGATAATGAGACAATAACCATTGTCACCGTCTTGCAAAGTCGCCAAGATATCGGTCGCCTGAAAAAACTCATCAAAAAAGAATTAGAATAGGTATAAAGACATATTTTCAAACCAAGCCTTCGGCTGCTTTTTTTGCAGCCGGAGGTGTTTTCTTTTTGCCAATCCGAAAAATAGTTGTATTTTGGTGTAATGGACAAATTTTAGACTTTTTTTGAGAAGAAAAAGAAAAGGACCTACCTGTATGGGCAAGATAGACCGTCGAGTCCCGTTTCATTCCCATACGGTTTTGAAAACGGCTGTCGCGGTTGCGAAAGGGACTCTCGGAATTAAAGCAGGGTTTTGCAGGGCTGCAATTTATTGAACACGAATTATCACGAATATGACGTTAATTCACGGATAATTATGCGGCAATTCGCGTTTTATTTTTTATGAACACAATAACGCCGGGCTACTTTTCCTGCTCGTAGTAGTAGGAGTAGTCGATGCCTTTCATAAAGATTTCGCGGTCGGCGACACATCGCCGAGGGTCCGCCGAATGGTCGTGGGGTGATGATACATAGAAGTTACTTCTCGAGCAACCAATCGATGACATTGAGTTTCTGGATGCCGCCGTAGTTTGCGGTGTCGAAATCGGTGGTGAGCAGGTACTTGGGATAGGAGTCCCGGATCTTTGTTAGTGACGAAAGTTCGCGCTTCAGCGTCTTTTCGTCATTGGCGGTGTAGGCCACCTGATAGTATTCTCTGCCTCCATTGGGCTTCATCACCACAAAGTCCACCTCGCCACTGTCTGTTTGCCCTGCAAAGACTTCGCCACCACGACGCAGCAACTCGAAATAGACAACATTCTCCAGTTTGTGTCCCAAGTCGGAAACGGGATTGTTGGTTTGCAGGATGTTTCTCAATCCCAAATCCACAATATAGTACTTGTAGTTGCTGGACAGCAGCCTTTTGCCTTTGATGTTGTAGAGACGGACGGGATAAACAAGATACGACTCCGTAAAGAATCGGAGGTATTTGCAAATATACAAATTAATGACGAAAATTATGAAAAATGTTGTTTTTCGTCATTATTCGATATGCAGTAGACGGGCGGAAACTAAAAGAAGATTGCCGACACACCGCTGTGCTATAGTGTCGGCTTGGCCAATTTACATAAAAAAAGCAATCAGCAAGTCAATAAAACAGAAAAGGATGCGTTATCAAGGCAAAAGTGATCGAGATGGAAACTTTGTCTACTTTAAACAGCGCACAGGTTGATGTAATGAATATGATGTCGTTTGTCAACACCCAAAGCTCGTGGCAACGAATGAAAGAAGCTATCGCCGACTATTTCGCCAAACAACTCGACAGCGAAATAGATGGTCTATGGGCTGATGGCACGTTGACAGACGAGAAGGTGCAGTCGTTTGCTACGCTTCACGAACGCACTCCCTATAAATAGACGGCAATGCTCATTGTACTTGACACCAACTGTCTTTTGATGGCTATTTCAAACCGCAACCGATATGGAGTAGCCCCCAAGGCTACTCTTCCTGCTCGTAGTAGTAGGAGTAGTCGATGCCTTTCATAAAGATTTCGCGGTCGGTGATGCGGTCGGTGAGGGCGCCCTTTAGCAGTTTTTTTGAAGTGGTTAGTAACACTAACCACTTCAAAAAGTTCGGACTTCTTGTTACCCTTTCAGCCAGGCGTCGAACTGTTCGCGCTTGAGGGCGGGGATGTCGAGTTTCAGCTTCTTGCGGAGGCCGCCGAGGTCGTTGAAGAGCTTGTTGGGGTTGGCCTCGCAGAGCTGGGCGAAGTTCTTCACGCCGGCCTTGGCCAGCACGGGCAGCCAGGCTTCGTCGACGCCGTGGGCGGTGAGGTCGGAGGTCTCCTCCTCGGCGGCTTTGGCTTGCACCTCGGGTTTCATCTGTGGGAAGAGGAGCACGTCCTGGATGCTCTGGGCGCCGGTCATCATCATCACCAGACGGTCGATGCCGATGCCCATACCGCTGGTGGGCGGCATGCCGTATTCGAGAGCGCGGACAAAGTCCATATCGATGAACATAGCCTCGTCGTCGCCCTTCTCGCTCAGGCGCAGCTGCTCCTGGAAGCGGCCCAGCTGGTCGATGGGGTCGTTGAGCTCGGAGTAGGCGTTGGCCAGCTCCTTGCCGCAGACGAAGAGCTCGAAGCGTTCGGTGAGCTCGGGGTTGTCGCGGTGGCGCTTGCAGAGAGGTGACATCTCGATGGGATAGTCGGTGACGAATGTGGGCTGGATGAGCTTGCCCTCGCACTTCTCGCCGAAGATGGCGTCGATCAGTTTGCCCTTACCCATCGTGGCGTCGGTCTCCACGCCGAGACGCTTGCAGGCCTCGCGCAGTTCGTCCTCGTTCATCGGAGCCACATCGATGCCGGTATCTTCCTTAATCAGCTCGCACATCGGGGCGCGACGGAAGGGAGGTTTGAAGTCGATTTCGTTGCCCCACACGTTCACCTTCGTGTCGCCGTGCAGCGCCTTGGCGATGCGTTCGAGCATATTCTCGGTGAAGGTCATCATCCAGTTGTAGTCCTTGTAGGGCACGTAGATTTCCATAGCCGTGAACTCGGGGTTGTGGGTGCGGTCCATGCCCTCGTTGCGGAAGTTGCGGCTGAATTCGTACACGCCCGGGAAGCCACCCACGATAAGGCGCTTGAGGTACAGCTCGTTGGCGATGCGCAGGTAGAGGTCGATGTCCAGCGCGTTGTGGTGCGTCACGAAGGGGCGCGCGGCGGCGCCACCCGGGATGCTCTGCAGCACGGGAGTGTCGACTTCGAGATAGCCCTGCTCGTTGAAATAGTTGCGCATGGTGTTCACTATCTGGGCGCGCTGCACGAAAGTTTCGCGCACCTGCGGATTGACGATGAGGTCGACATAGCGCTGGCGGTAGCGCAGCTCGGGGTCGCTGAAGGCGTCGTAGACCACGCCGTCTTTCTCCTTGACGATAGGCAGGGGGCGGAGGCTCTTGCTGAGTACGGTGAGGCTCTTGACATGGATGGAGGTTTCGCCCATCTGTGTGACAAAGACGTAGCCGGTCACGCCGATGATGTCGCCGATGTCGAGGAGGCGTTTGAAGACGGTGTTGTAGAGCGTCTTGTCCTCGTCGGGGCAAATCTCGTCGCGCTTGATATAGAGCTGTATACGGCCGTAGCTGTCCTGCAGTTCGACGAAGGAGGCGGCCCCCATGATGCGTCGGCTCATGATACGTCCTGCAATGCTGATATTCTGGAAGAGGGTGTTGTCTTTAGGGAATTGTTCCAGAATCTCGTTGGATTTGGCGTTGACCTCGTAGAGGGCAGCGGGATAGGGATTGATGCCGAGTTTTTTCAGCTCGTTCAGTGAATTTCTGCGGATTTGTTCTTGTTCACTCAATTCTGCCATAATATGATATATAATTAATTATCAGATATAAAAATCAACAATACGCCCATGTGCGCGGGCGTGAAGAATGGTGCAAAGTTAAATAAATTTTTTAATAGTCAGCAGGAAAGCCTCTTCGTCGTTGAAGGTTATTGAGATAGGGACGAAGAATACGGGCAGAGAGCTCAGCTGTCGGATGATATTGTCGCTGATGAGGCGCATGGCGTCCTTCTCGGTGGTGACGATGGCCTTGGAGGGCTCCTTGATGGCGTTGAAGGCTTTGGTTATCTGACGGATGTCGGCATCAGTAAAAGCGTGGTGGTCGGGGAAAGAGAGGTGGCGCACTGTACATTGGCGTTCGAGGTGATGCTTGAGTGGCGTCGGGTGTGCTATGCCGGTGACGAGTAGTACCTCACGGACTGGTTGCCAGTTGCCGTTGCCGAAGAGGGGACGAGGCTCGAGATAGGTTATCGACGAGAAGAAGAGCGACTGGGCAGCTTGGAGCTTGAGGCAGTGGCGCAATTCCTCACGTTTGCGCTCGCTAAGCAGCGGCGGGCATTTGGTCACGACCACTATGTCGGCACGGCGGCTCTGTCGGCGTGCTTCGCGCAGGTTGCCGAAAGGGAGGATATGGTCGTTGCAGAAGAGGTCGTTGTATTCGGTGAGGAGCATCATGACGTTGGGTCGGATGCTGCGGTGCTGGTAGACATCGTCGAGGAGGATGAGCTGCGGAGGGTGCGGGAGCTTTTGCAGTTGTCGTATGCCCTCGTTGCGATCCTGACAGACGGCCACGGTAAGGCCGGGGAACTTGCGAGCCAGCATTGCCGGTTCGTCGCCTATGGTAGAGGCCTCGGGGTGTGTGCTGTCTGACAGGACGAACCCCTCTGTTTTGCGGCCGTAGCCACGGCTTAGGATGGCGAGGCTTGTGCCGGTGCCGGAAAAATGACGGATAAGGTATTCGGTGTGCGGAGTCTTGCCCGTGCCGCCCATGCGCAGGTTGCCGATGCCGATGGTGGGAATGGGTGAACGGGCAGTTTTTTTTATGCCAACGTCATACAGCCAGTTGCGCACAGCCACGCCGACGGCATACCAGATGCTCAGCGGGAAGAGCAGGATGGCTATAAAGAGTTGGATTGTCTTCATTGTTCGATGTCGGGATATAGGAGGTACTTCTTGCGGATTTCCTTGTATTGCGACAGGGCCGGTTCCCACGATGCACGAATCTCTTCCTCGGAGAGTTTTTGCTCGATTTGGTGGCGCAGCCGACCGTTGCCTGCCAGTTTGTCAAAGAAATTGTTTTTTAGGAAGAAAAAGTCTTTTTTAGTGATGCTGTACATCGTTGTGAGGTAGGTAAGGTCGAACTTGGGCGGGACGTTCTTTATATCTTTCAGCGTGATACCGAAACACTGTTCGCCGCCTTTGGGAGTGAATTGCGTGGCTGCTGCCTTTTGATCAGCAAAGGTGAAAAATGTGTTGCTGCAGGTCCAGTTGCTGTATTTTATGGGTATGCCTATCAGTTCGAAAGGGGTGTCGGTGCCTCGTCCGACGCTGATATTGGTGCCTTCGAAGAGGCATAGTGAGGGGTAGAGGGCAATGGCGTGAGCGTTGCGCAAATTGGGCGACGGAGGGACGGGGAGATTATAGGTGCTGTCGCGGCGGTAGCCTTGCATCGGGACGACGGTGAGCTGGCACTGAATGCCGTCATTGAGCCACTGTTGGCCATTGATCATCTGAGCATATTCGCCTATGGTGAGTCCATAAACGACGGGCACAGGGTGCATGCCGACAAAGGATTTCCATTCGGGTTCGAGGACCGGGCCATCGACATAATGGCCGTTGGGGTTTGGACGGTCGAGGACCATGCACGGGATGCCTTGCTCGGCGCAGGCTTCCATGACGTAGTGCAGCGTGGATATGTAGGTGTAGAAACGGCACCCCACGTCCTGAAGGTCGAAGATGACGAGGTCTATGCCGCTGAGTTGTTCGGGCGAGGGTTTCTTGTTCTTGCCGTAGAGCGAGATGATTGGGAGTCCTGTGCGTGTGTCGGTGCTGTTCTTGACGGTGGCGCCGGCTTCGGCAGTACCTCTGAAACCGTGTTCCGGACAGAATATTTTCTTCACATTGACCCCTCTGGCGAGCAGTGTATCGACCAGATGGGTGTTGCCGACAAGTGAGGTGTGGTTCCCGACCACGGCACAGCGGAGCCCGTCATAGATGGGGTAGTCGCCATTGAGGAGGACTTCGGCGCCTGTCATCAACGTTTTGGTGGCAATTGGAGAAGGCGTCGGAGCCTGATTGGAGCGCGATTGAGCCTGACACGCTATTGGAAAGAGCATCAGCGCGGCGACACAAAACAATATGTGGAAGAGGGAACGCACGTTTTTTTTCGTTATTACGTTGTTGTTTTTAGGGGTTAGTTTTTTCCGGTGTGGCCGAAGCCGCCGGTGCCGCGCTCGGTATCGGAGAGCTCCTGGACCTCAACGATTTCAGCCTGCTCGTGGCGGGCGATGACCATCTGGGCGATGCGTTCGCCGTCGTTGATGACGAAGGGCTCGTTGCTGAGATTGATAAGGATGACGCAAATCTCGCCACGGTAGTCGGCATCGATGGTGCCGGGGCTGTTCAGCACAGTGATGCCTTTCTTCAGCGCCAGGCCGCTGCGCGGACGCACCTGTGCCTCATAGCCTGCCGGGAGTTCCATGAAGAGTCCCGTCTTGACGAGGGTGCGTTCCATGGGATTCAGTGTGACGGGTCCGTCGGGCAGGTATGCACGGAGGTCCATACCTGCCGACAGAGAGGTCTCATATTTAGGCAGCGCGTGGTGGCTGCGGTTGATGATTTTTATCTGCATAAAAGACAATTTATTGCTGTTTTTTGACGAGTACTTCGTCAATCATGCCATAGGCTTTGGCTTCTTCGGCAGTGAACCAGTGGTCGCGGTCGGAGTCTTTCTCGACCTGCTCGAAGGGCTGTCCGCTGTGGTGGGCGATGATTTCGTAGAGTTCTTTCTTGAGCTTCTGGATTTCGCGGACGGTGATTTCCATGTCGGTAGCCTGTCCTTCGGCGCCGCCCATGGGCTGATGAATCATCACGCGGCTGTGCGGCAGTGCGCAGCGCATGCCTTTCTCACCGGCACAGAGGAGAACGCTGGCCATGGATGCGGCGAGGCCGGTACAGATGGTTGCAATCTTAGGCTGGATGTACTGCATGGTGTCGTAGATGCCGAGGCCTGCATAGACGCTGCCTCCGGGCGAGTTGAGGTAAATCTGGATGTCCTTCTGGTTGTCGACGCTCTCGAGGAAGAGGAGCTGAGCCTGAATGACGTTGGAGGTGTAGTCGTCGATGGCGGTGCCGAGGAAGATGATGCGGTCCATCATCAGTCGGCTGAAGACGTCCATCTGTGTCATGTTGAGCTGGCGTTCTTCGATGATGTAGGGGGTGAGGGAGTCGGTGACGATGCCGCCGGCCATGGGGTTCTTGTTTATTGCCGAAGTGTATTTGGCGTAAGTGGTGCTGCTGATGCCACAATGACGAGTGGCGAATTTTTCGAATTCTGTCATGATATTGTTGGTTTTCTTTTTTCGGGAGTTTTTTTCCTTTTTTTTGTTTTTCTGTTTTTTCGGTATTACGGAATTACGTTATTACGGTATTCTGTTTTTTTCGGGATTACGGGATTACGGTATTCTGTTTTTTTCGGGATTATGGTATTTTGTTTTTTTCTTCTTTATTTTTCGTTGTTTTTGGGGGTGAGGAGGTCGGGGCGGCGTTGGCGTGTGCGTTCGAGGGCTTGTTCGTATCGCCATTGTGCAATTTTGGCGTGGTTGCCGCTGAGAAGTATGTCGGGGACGCGCCAACCTCGGAATTCGGGCGGGCGTGTGTATTCGGGCGGTGCGAGGAGTCCGTCTTGGAAGGAGTCTTCGAGAGCCGACTGTTCGTCGCCGATGACTCCCGGGAGGAGTCTGATGACGGCGTCTGATATGACGGCAGCAGCCAGTTCGCCACCGGTAAGGACGTAGTCGCCTATAGAGATTTCGCGAGTGATGAAGTGTTCGCGCAGACGTTCGTCGACACCTTTGTAGTGTCCGCAGAGAATTATCAGGTTCTCCTTGAGCGAGAGCTGGTTGGCGAGGGGCTGGGTGAAGAGTTCGCCGTCGGGGGCGGTGTAGATGACATCGTCGTAATGGCGTTCGGATTGCAGTTTCTCGATGCAGTTGGCGAGTGGCTCGATGGCCATCACCATGCCGGCATTGCCTCCATAGGGGTAGTCGTCGACGCTGCCATAGCGAGTAAGCGAGTAGTCGTGAAGGTTGTGGAAATGCACCTCGACGAGGCCTTTCTTCTGAGCACGGCTGACAATGCTTTCTTCAAAGAACATGGAAAGCATGTTGGGGAATAGTGTGAGGATGTCGAGACGCATTGGTTTTCGTTATTATGTTATTTTCGGTATTACGGGATTACGGTATTGTTTTTTTCCTTTTCTTTCTTTTTTCTTTTATCTTACTCTTATCTTTTTTCCGATTTGGAGGACGGTGGTTTCTTTGAAGCCGTTGAGTTTGCAGAGTTTTTTGACGGTGGTGCCGTTGCGTGCTGCTATTTTGCTGAGGGTGTCGCCGCTGCGTATCTTATAGTATTTGGCTTGGCTGCGTGATTCGACTTTGGGCTTTGGTTTCGACGGGTCTCGTTGTTGGCTTTTGGCTATTGTCGAGTTGTTGTTGGCTGCTGTTCCGTCGTTGTCGTTGATGCGAGCTATGTCGGCAGGTGTGGGTGAGTAGTGAGAGCTGCCTTTTTTAGCGAAGAAAGAGGGCGTGAGGGTGAGTTCGTCGCAGCGCAGTTTGTGGTCGAAACAGTCGATGACGTATTCGGGGTTCATGGCTTTTCCCATGTATCGTATTTCGAAATGGAGGTGGCTTCCGTAGGAGCGTCCGGTGTTGCCGCAGAGTCCGATGACAGCGCCGGCGCGGATGGTGTCGCCCGGTTCGACATCGCGTTGCGAGAGGTGCGCATAGTAGGTCTCGAGTCCGTTGAAGTGCCTGATGACGATGAGGTTGCCGTATGAATTGTTCCATTTGGAGATGCGCACAATGCCGTCGAAGGCGGCATAGATGGGTTCGCCTGTAGGCATGGCGAGGTCGACGCCATAGTGCCAGCGGCGTCTGCGTCCGCCGAAGTGCGACGACATGCGCGAATGCTCTGGGGTCGGGAAGCAGAATTTGCGTCCTTTGCTTTTGTCGGTGAGATGGATAGTGATGCCGTTGGGGAGTTCGGAGGTCGAGGCGTAGTGGATGACTTCGTAGTCCATACTGGCGTAGAGGATGTCAAATTCGCTTTCGACACCGTCGCCCATCTGCTCGGGTCGGTAGAGCTGTGATGACTTTTCGAGCTCTTCATCGTCTTCGGTTGTGGGCTGGATGAGGGAGGGCGGTATGTTGGATTGTTGGTCGATGACGACGCCATGGTACTCTTCGTCCTGGTCGTGGTATATCTCGTCGAGCTTGTTGACGTTGATGACCTTTTTTGAGTCGGTGCGAGAATCTTTTGAAACCTGGCATACGGCCAGAGTCGGGAGCATGAAAAAGAGAAGTGTTATTATTGTAGGTCTCATGTGAATTCGTGATAAAGGTTAGTACCTAAATGTGATAGGTTTTAAACGCAGAAAGGGGAAAAATCATATAACAATGGAGTATATTTAATGTTTTTTAGGAAACTGAGTAGTAATGATGTATTGGATATTAAGTAGTTGTCTTTTTAGTGTTGCTGTTGCCAGAAGTCGGCATTGCGGATGTCCAGTTGTTGCGGGTCGAATTGCGGTTCGACGCCCTGTTTGCGCTGACGTTCATAGTCGCGCAGTGCCCGCAGAGCCTTAGGCGAGAGGATCAGTATGGAAACGATGTTGATCCAAGCCATAGCGCCGACGCCGATATCGCCCAGAGTCCAAACGATGCCGCTACCGGCGAGCGAGCCCAGGAAGACGGCAGTGATGGTACCTGTGCGCAGGCACCAGATGGCGACCTTCTCGCTGCGGTCGTCGCCGAAATTGCGGTCGGCACGTTCGTATTCGCTCTCCATGTCCTGCAGCATCTTTTCTTCGCTTTCCATCCATCGACGTCCTTCGTCGCTGTCGTCGTTGGTGTCGCGTTCGGCCTGAACGATGGTCTGCATGTCTCGCAGGCGGCGCATACGAATGCGGCTGAAGAGGTAGACGAGGTTGGTTTCGGCGTAATAGTAGTAAGCCATAATGGTAGTGAATGCGAAGAAGAAGAGCGCGAAGGAGATGATGATGTCGCCAGCGCGAGGTCCCGTCACAGACGCCAGTGCACCAGAAGTGTAGAATACGCCTGGCTCGCCGAGGGGAGCATTGGGGTTCTGTTGCAGGTAGCTGACCACGGTGCCGCTGCCGGGAACGATCTCGACGCTGTCGATGATGTTGTATGTGCCACAGGCGAGAATCATGAGAGCCGTTGCGGTGCAGACGAGGAGGGTGTCTATATAGACCGAGAAGGCCTGGACGAGACCCTGTTTGACAGGGTGGCTGACCTTGGCGGCGGCGGCAACGATGGGGCCTGTACCTTGGCCGGCTTCGTTGCTGTAGATGCCACGCTTGACGCCCCAGGCAATGGTGCTGCCGAGGATGGCGCTTCCGAGTTGTCCTGCACCCACGGCGCTACGCAGCATCTCGACAAAGACGTGCGGCACGATGTCGTAGTGGACGATAAGGACGATGATAGAGAGCAGGATGTAGAGCATGGCCATGAAGGGAGCCACAATCTGCGCAACGTTGGCGATGCGTTTGATGCCGCCGATGACCACGAGAGCGATGAGGACGGCAACGCAAAGTCCTATGACCCAGGCTTCGATGTCGAGAGTGCGCTCCATCGAGAGTGCAATGCCGTTGCACTGTACAGGAGGTAGGAATATGCCGCAAGCCACAGCTGCCAGGACCGCAAACACGGAGCCAAAGAAAGGACTGTGGAGACCTTTTTCGATATAGTAGGCTGGACCGCCACGGAACTGGCCGTTGTGGTTTTCCTTGTAAATCTGCGCCAATGTTGCTTCGACGAAGGCACTGCCGGCTCCGAAGAAGGCTATAATCCACATCCATACGATGGCACCCGGACCGCCGAAGCCTATGGCTGTGGCGACGCCTACAATATTGCCTGTACCCACGCGTCCGGAGAGGGCCATGGCGAAAGCCTGGAACGACGAGATGCCAGTCTTCTGTGACTTGTCGGTGCTGAAAAGCAGGCGGCACATCTCACCGAAGCGCCTAACCTGAACGAAGCGTGTACGCAGCGTGAAGTACAGTCCCGAGAGCAGGCATAGCACTACCAGAAAGGGGCTCCACACCCATCCGTTGACAGTCTGGATGGCGGTGGTGAGCCATGAGCCGAGAGTGTTGAAGAATTCGTTCATAATCCATGCAATTTGAAATTGCAAAGATACGAAAAAAAAGTGAAACGGCAGAAGAAAGTTTTCAAAGTCGTCCGTCGTGGAAGGGCGTGGACGGGCTGTGTCAGAAGGAGAAGCGCACCGTGATACCGCCTTTGGTCGTGGAGTTGGGATAGGCGTTGGTGATGTAGGGGCGGTTGATATTGGTCTCGAAGAAGGCGCGCAGAGTGAGGGTTGTGGAGAGTGCGTACTCAGCGCTGATACGTGCCACCCATATCTGCGAGCCCGACGAAATCTGGCGCGAACCCTGATTGATTCGGCGTATTTGAGTCAGGTTGTTGTTGTAGCTGATGTCGGCCTGCAGGACCAAGTCGCTCTTGAGGTCGTGGACTTTGTCGCCGGCTTTGATGTGGAACTCGAGGTCCTTGAAGCGGTAGCCTGTTCCTATGGTGACTCCGTCGCGGTAGGTCTCGGTAAGCTGGTTGTTCGAGAAGCTGAGGTTGAGGCTGCGGCTCTTCTGGATGGCAATCTTGAACTGGAAGCTGTTGACCATATTGACGCTGAGCATGATCAGCGGCTGGAACTGCTCGTTGATCAGAACCCCTTCCATGCTGACGGGAGCGATATAGTCGCCATTATTGTTGACGATAGACTCGGTGCCGTAGTCGTAACCTTCGGTGATTGCCGAGATTGCGGCGTCGGTGTAGAAGTTGCCGATGGTGTAGGTCGACATGTACTTGTGCGAGATGGAGATGTTGGAGAACCATTTCTTGAAGAAGTCTATCTTGCTGAGTCCGTTGTAGTTTATGCTCCAGTTGGGCAGCGGCATGGTCAGGAATGGCGAGAAGTCGTGTTTGGCGGGGTCTTTGCCCAGATAGGTGGCGAGGAAAGAGGTGAGGAGTACCGTCTGCTGGTTGGCACCGTAGCCGGCGGGGTAGTAGTTGCCGTTCATGGTGTCGAGGACCATCTGGTCGGAGTAGGGGTCGTTGTTGAGCGAAGCAAGACGGTCGGCCACAACCGAGCGAGCATCGAGGAATTTGGCGAAGAGGTCGTCGCTGTTGCCGAAAATGGTTCGGAAGGTCCATGCCGAGGTGGTGTAGGAGCCTGTCATGATGTATGATAGCGGACCCTCGACGATGCCGGAGGCATTGCTGAACTTGTAGTAGTATTCCTGTCGCGACGAGTAGTTCTGCATAGCCGTCAGGTCGATGCGGAAGTCTCTGACCGGTTCGATGGTGGCCTGGAAGTTGATGACGCGGTTTTGCGAGCCTAAGTTGGGGTTGTTCATGAGCGTGTCGTGCGAGAGGAGGTCGTTCTGCAGAAGCGTCTCGATGGTGCTGTTTGTCGGCGAGCCGTTGCCCATGCCGAGCGAGTTGTCGGGCAGGCCGAGGATGAAGGGCAGCCCCGGAGTCCATTGGTTGGAGGGGTCGAGACCGACGATGCGGCTTTCGCCCATATATCCGGCGATGGTCGAGCCGAACGAGTTGTTGTATTGGATGTTGAAGTTTTTCAGGCTCGTGGCAAAACGCAGCCCGAAGTAGCCCAGTTCGCGCAGCCGTTCCTGCATTTCGACTTTTCGGAGCGAGTCGGCCTTGTCGGCATCGGCTTTGCGCTGTTCGAGGCCTCGCTTTTTGTCGAGGTCGTTCTTCTCCTTGTCGGCATCTTTGCCTTTCTTATTGACGGATTTAGGCTTGGATTGCTTCTTGGCGTATGCTTTTTTGAGCAGTTTGGATTTGTTGTAGAGTGTTTGCAGGTTGCCTTGAGCACCCAAGTTGAAGACGGTGTTGTTGCTGATGATGGCACCCTGCGATGCGAGGGCCTGAGTAGTGCCAAGATAGTTGTAGGTGGTGCGGTAGGTGAGCGGAGTGCGCAGAAAATCGAGATAGGGGAGTTTGTTGATAGGGATGTCCCAGCTGATGTTGATGTTCTGCTGGAAATTCTGCATGGTTCCGCCACGCATGATGGAGGACCAAAGTGAGTCGTTCTGAGTGCGGTCTATCTCTCCTGGGGGTTCGTCGATGCGCGCATTGGCCGATGCGTCGTAGTTGATGCGGAAGCTGCGTGCGAGGTCGTATTGGACGTTGTAGTCCCGTCGCCAGGTGAACTGCTTGAAGTAGGAGGGGTTCATGATGACGAGAGCGGCGCTCTTGTTGCGGAGCAGCGTCGACTCGATGTCGCGGTAGATTTCGGTAGTGAAGGAGATGTTTTTCGGTTGGTAGTAGAGATTGAATTCCTTGATGATTTTCAGGTTCTTGTTCTGGAAGGGCTTCATCTTGTCGAACGGCTTGAACTGCTTGGGCTGTGCTACTGCGAAGCTGTAGTTGAAGCCGCCCCGGTGTTGGTCCTTGTTGTAGTATTCGAGGTCGTCGTCGCTTGTGCGTTCTCCGCTGTATGCGTATGAGACGGCGAAGTTCTCGATGTCGTAGAAATGAGGTTTCAGTGCACTTTTGCCGGTGCGTTCCTTGCGTATGTTGGTGAGGGTTATGTTGGTTGTGGACTTACGCTGCAGCGTCATGTTGCGAATCGAGTCGCGTTCGGCTTTGGTGGTGTAGGTCTTGATGTCCTCGCTGAGCTTGACGTCCGGGTCGAGGGGATTGTATTCGGGGCTTCCGATTTGGTTGTTGTAGTCGAGATAGAGGGGTATGTGCATGCCCCATTCGTCGGGGAGGAACTTGCCCATCTCCAGATTGAGTGTAGACTGCACGTTGAATGTGTTGACGAGTTCCAGCTTGTTGAGTTTGTCCTCGAGGTTGCCGAATCCGGAGGTAGTGTAGGAAGTGTAGAGCGAGAGGTTGCCGACATCGGCGAGGTTGGTGCGAGCGAGGGCCATAGCAGCCCATCCGCCGCGGTTGATGTAGTCAGCGAGGCGGAGCTCGTTGATCCAGATGATGGCCGATTTGGGCATCATGTCGTTGCCGTCGTCGAGCGACTGTTTGCGCGGGTTGCGCACACCGACCATGATGACCTTGACCTTCCCGAGGTTCGGCGAGCCGATGATGTTGTAGCGTCGTCCGTCGTGGATTTCGGTGTAGAGCATGGTGCTGTTGTAGTCAGCTTCGCCGCTACGTATCTTGCGGTTGCGGTTGGTCTTGATTTCGACAAGTTTCTGGAGGTCTATTTCGACGTTGTTGGCGTCGGGCCAGATGAGTTCCTTGCTGTCGGCCGTGGTGTACCAAGGTGTCAGTTGCAGAGGCACTTCGTATTCGTAATAGTTGTTGGTGTAGTCGCTGCCGAGTCGGACGAAGAGCGTGAGGTCACCGTCATAGAGACGGTCGGTCTCGAATTTCTTTTCGGCATGGACGAACATCTTGAGCTTGCCATAGTAGCGGAGGTCATATTGCGCGTTGCGGTAGATGGCGCGGGCGTCGCCTGCGGCGAGGTCTTGGATGTCGAGTTCGAGGGCCTGCTCGTTGAGTTCGGTATACGACGACGAGGTCGAGTACCAGGATTCGCGTTCGATGTTTGGCGGCAGATTGTAGGGAACAGGCTGACGGTTGCCGTTCTCTTCGATATTGACGGTGGAGAGCGTGAAGGTGGTGTTCTCGTTCATACCCGTCGGGTAGTCGCCAGGCTGGAGGAGATCCTCGCTGTATTTGCGCCAGGTGCCGTAGACCAGCTCGAGAGAGGCAAAGCGCAGAAAGACGGGGTCTTCGAATCCGTTGAGGAACATACGCATGAAGCGGATCGACTGGTAGCCGTTGATGTTGCCTATTGTCTGGTCGGGTTCGCGTATTGGGATGCGGAACTGATACCAGCGGCACGACGTGGTGGCACCGTTGGCGAGCTGTATGTTTTGTGCCTCTTGAATGTCGACGATGTGGTTCTTGCCGATTTCCATCTGGTCGGGCTGCAGGTTGATGACGTATTGGTAGTAGTTCTCGCTCTCGCTGAGGGTGTTGTCGCGGTTGATGTCCTCGATATTGGGAAGCGAGGAACCCTCGGTGGAATAGTCTTCGGTATTTGCGGAACCCGTTATGGAGTTGCCTTCGGGGTTGTTGAAGAACTTGTAGCGGTCGTTGATTTTGACGTTGTTCTGGTCGTAGTACGAGCTGCGGAAGAAGCGGAAGTCGTCGTTAGACGGGTCCTGCGAGGCTTGGATATAGGCTTGTGACGAGGTGCCGAAGAGGGCACCTATGCTGTTGAGATAGTCGGCAAAGAACGACTGTTCGTCGTTGAGGTCGACGGCGCTACCGAGACCGTCGTAGCCCACATCCTGGAAGTGGCGCGAATCTTCGTCGTTGTCGAAGGCGTTGACCACGGCAGTCATTTTAGGCACACGTCCCCAGATGGTTGTGTCGACCGGGTTTTCGGCGAATGCCGCTGCGCTGTTGGATGTCGGCAAGCCGTTTTCGAAGCCTTTTCTGCCGTCGCGCAAAATGTCCTCGCTGATGTCGCCAAGGTTGAAGTAGAGCTGTCCGCCCGTGCGCGTGTCATCGTGTTCGCCAGTTTCAGGATTGATGAAGGGGTCCATGAGCCAGAATTCGATGGTTTCGATGTTCTGGCTTTCGAAGTCGGTATAGGTCAGTTCGCGCATGATACCGGCCCATCGGCTTTGCGGGTTGTTGAGCAGACCCTGGCTGTTGATACCCAAACTGTAGGCCGTCGGGGCGACATCGTAGTTGTAGGGACCTTTCTCGGTAGGGTAGTAGGCAAGCGTAAGTTCGTAGATGCGAGTGTTTTCGCCTGCGGCGATACTCTTGTTGGGGAAGACTTCCTTTTGGTTTATTTGTCGTGCGTATGGATGAGAGCGGTCGTTCTCGTCGATGTTGTCGGGGCAGCTTGACGAGAAGAAAATGGGGCTCACGCTGTACCAGGCCAGTCGTGCGCGGTTGAATCCGTAGGCAAGTCCTGTGCCCGGTGCCGTTTCGGGGAAGAGGGCAAGCGTGTTGCGGTAGTCTTGCGGCGTCGAGGCCAGATGCCAGAAACTGTAGCCTTTGAGGTCGATGTTGCTTTCGGCACCTTCGAAGTCGTCGATGTAGGTGACTTTACCGTCGTCGCTGCCCGTGTTGGCCATGCCCGGAATGAAGTGCGCAAATTCGGCTTGCAGCGTCAAGGTGGACGGAGCTTTGGTCTCGATGCCCGGCAGCCGGTCCATGAACTTGGTTATGAATGGCACATCGTGCCTGTAGTTGAAGTCGAGTCCCCAGATGGAGTTGGATGTCGGCTCGTCGCCAAAGTTGTTTTTTTGCGTCAGTGGTTTCTCGCGCAGGTTCATGAATGTGGCACCGAGGTTGATGTCGGGGTCGAACTCGTAGTTGAGGTGCAGTCCGAGCATGCGTTTCGTCATCATGCTGAAGGAGCTGTTTTCGGAACTGACACTGATGGGCGTGCCCGAAGAGAGGAGGCTCTCGTTGATGATGCGCACCGTACCCATGGTGTAGTCGACCGTGTAGTCCACATTCTCTATTAGCGGCATACCGCCGGCAGTGACGACCACCGAACCTTGGGTGACACTATAGCCCAGCTGGATTTCGCCGCTTACCGACGAGGTGTAGTAACCCTCGAGGTAGAATTTGTTTTTGTCGGCATATTGCTGAGCCAGCGATTGTGTCATGGTGTAGAGTGAGTCGAAACAGTATCGGTTGGCGAGGGCATCGTCGCCGAGCATCTGGCGGAGGTCCTTGCCGAAGGGTTCGACGTATGGGAAGAAGATGCGTCCGGACGAAGCCTGGATGGTACCGCCTTTGAAGGCTGCGCTGTCGAACCAGTCGAAGACCCCGTCGGGGTAGTAGTAGCTTTGGGAGGCATCCATGCGGTCGAGTCCGAAAACCTCGACGAGGGGCGTGGCCTCGAGCGGACCTTCGGTGAAGTAGCCTATGCCTACGCCACCTTCGGGATTCTCATAAAGCACATTGAGGCGGAAGTTCTCGCGGCTTATCTGTGTGCTTTTCAAGAAATAGACGTTCTTCATCATCAGTTTCCACAGCGGACTCCGGCTGTTGATGGCTGTGCCTTTGATGAGCTTGACGATGAGTGTGTTGGGGTCGTTCACTCCGTCGGTTGTCAGTTCTCCCACTTGGTAGATGGTAGTGTCGCCGATGACCTGGTATTGGTAGGCGACGGCAAGGATTTGGTCGTTGGCAAGAGGCTGGTTCAGAGTGATGAAGCCAAGTTGGGCGTTGAAAGTGTACTCGTTGGCTGGCAGCAGGCGCGCACTCTGCACCTTCTCGTAGTCGGTTCCGCCCGAGAAACCGAGCCCTTCCATATACGAACTGACATTGTTGACGTTGCGGACGGCGCTGGTGTTGATGCGTTGCAGCAGGTTATTGCTGCGGAATTGGTCGGGCCTGACGGAAGTGCCGCTGTATACGCCTGGCGACGAGGTGTTGTATTCGCCCAGGTCGGTGAGGGCCAGTATGTCGCGGTTGTTCGTCACGGCGGCGCCGATGTTGGTGCGCCACACCTCGATGCGGATAATCTTGATGTTGCTGTTCACAACCGGAAGGGTCGACATGGCCTTGTTGTAGTTGTCGTAGAAATACTGCGAGATGAAGTAGTGGCGGTTCTCCTCGTATTCGTCGGCGCGTATTTCGAATTCCTGCGCAGAGGCACCTCCTTGAACCTGCATGTTCTCGGTCGAAGTCTCCTTCTGGCTTGCAACGGCATCGACAGTGAGGTTGCCGAATTTCAGTTTCGTGTGTACACCGAAGAGACGTTGGCTGCCCTTGATGAGCGTGGTGTTCAGCGGGAAGGATATGTCGGCGGCTTCGAGCAGCTGCAGTATGTCGTCCTCCTTGCCTTCGTATTTAAGCTTGATCTGGTTCTCGAAGTCGAATGTGGCTTGCGTGTTCCAGTTGATGTCGGTATTGATAAGGTCGCCTATCTTAGCATTCAAAGTGACCTGAATGTTTTCGTCGAAGTCGAAGTTGGTGTTGCTCCTTTTCGAGGGGTCGATAGATGGATTGTCGGTGAAGTTGTTGATGACCTGCAGCGTAAGGTCGGCACTGCCGCTGGGCGTGATTTTTATCTCCGGAGTCTCCATCAGAGCATCGATTTTGCGGCTTATCTCGCTGAATCCAGGTATTTTGCTAAGTAGCCCGCCCTCACTCCCGAGCGAACTGTTCTCCTCCAGTTTCTGCCCCCAGAAGTCGTTCATGAGGTTCTGCATCTGGTAGTCCTGGTATTCGTCGAACGACATGTATTGGCGGCTTATGACGACATCGCCGACGCGCGTTATGCGGACATAGCTGTGCGTGTTCGGGTCATACTCCACCTTGGTGGTTATGTTGGCCGGATTGTTGAGGTAGAGAGGACTCTGCGGGGCGTCGGAACCAGACGGGATGGGAAAGTGGAGCGAACTGTCGGGCGGGTTGTCGGGGACATCCTGAGCACGGAGGGGCACCGCTGCCATCATGAGCAGCAGCACGATAAAGCATTTGAATATTTTGTCCGACAGTTTCAAAAGTTATTGTGTTTTGTGTTTTCCCGCTTGCCGTATTTGTATCGCAGAATAGTTAGCCAAAATCAGATAACGCATCACTCGCCTTTTTATTTTAAGTCAACCCCCATAATTCGTGTAATTCGTGTTTTGTTTTGCAAAACAAATTCGTTGTGTTGCAGAGATTATTCGTTATATTCGTGCTCAAAATAAAGTAAAAAGTATATTTTCAAGTATTCGAGTAATTCGTTGGTCGTGTGCGACCATTCGTGAAGATGGAGATTAAAAAAAAATAACTTTAAAAAATCGTTTAATTCGCTCAATTCGTTTAATTGCTCATTGCATTTTCTTTACTCATTATGTATTCGCAGGCATACCACGCCGTTTGAAAAGTAATTATTAGAGGTGCCCAAAAATTCGTTTTATTCGTATAATTCGTGGTCAAAATAAAGTTTATTAGCGGTTCCCTTAAGTCCCCCATCAAAATATCAAATCCCATGCGCGAGAGCCAGTTTGATGAGCTCCTCCACCGAAGCCGAAGGGTTGGCGTCGGCCATTTTGGTCACCACTTTTTCGGAGGCCGCTTTCGGGAATCCGAGCATGACGAGGGCCGAGAGAGCCTCTTCGCTGTTGCGGTTGACCGTTGCAGGAGCAGTCCCTTCGGCAAGCGATGTGGTGGCAAACGGGTCGACCTTGTCGCGCAGTTCCAGGAGTATGCGCTGTGCGGTTTTTGCACCGATGCCTTTGACTTTCTGGACCCGTTTGACATCCTGGTCAACGATGGCACGAGTCAGTTCGTCGACGGTGAGCGACGAGAGCATGATGCGAGCTGTTGCCGCACCGACACCGTTGACGGAGATGAGCATTCGAAACATGTCGCGCTCGGCGGCAGTATAGAAGCCGATGAGCAGGTGTGCGTCCTCGCGGATGACTTCGTGGACGAGTAGTTTGACCTCTGCAAGGTCTTTTATGGCACTGTAGGTGTTGAGCGTTATCTCAAGAAGATAGCCGACACCGCCGCAGTCGACGACAGCGTAGGCAGGATTGGCTTCTTCAAGTTTGCCTTTGATATAGTTGTACATTGGTCGATTTGATTTTTAGTTTTTAATCTTTAACCTTATAACCTTTAACTTTACTCCTTTGGTTCGAAGGCTCCTATCGACGGAGGATTTGGTCGCGGAGACCCGAGAAGGTCGGTAGGGCAGATGGTGTAGACAGGGTTGCCCGCACCTATGGCAGGCGATTTCTCGCTGGGAGTGAAGTCATGATCGCGCGGCGCTTTGAATAGCGGGTCGTGACCGACGATGTTGCCGTCAGTGCTGTCCACAAGCGTGGTGCGCAGTAGGCAGTGGGTGAAGTTGACGTTGAACGGACAGTTCTCTAACCGGTCGAACTTGATTTCGCCGCTGCCGTCGCTGGCGCTGTAGTTGCCGTAGACTATGCAGTTGTGGAAGTCGGCCTGCAGCAGAGGTCGTGGGAAGAGGGTCGTCGCATCGTACTGGTAGTAGTTGCTGATAATGAGCGAGGGAGTTTTGCGGCTCCCGTATCGCCAGTAGTTGGCGAAGGTCGAGTTCGTGAAGCGGTAGCGCCCACCGTATTGCAGGCTCATCAAGGCCTCGCCGCAGTCGGCAACAAGCAGGTTGTCACCCTCAATCCATGCACCTTGTCCCACGATGCCTGCAATGGAGCTGTTCTGGATGACGCTGTTGCTGATAGTGAGGGTAGGGTTAGCGTTCACGTTGGTGTCGACAACAATGCCGTATGTGGCGTTTTCGATATGGGCCCACTCTATGTGGTTGTCTTTGCTGCCCGTCGAGAGCCAGATGTAGTTCCACTGACCCGGCAGACTGTCGTAGTACCCATCGTGACGCACAGAGCTGAAAAGCACAGGCTGGCTGAGCGTCCCGCGCACGTCGAGCGTGGCGCTGTCATATACCCACAGACAAGCGTCATTGGCGAAATAAAGTTCGTCGCCCGCCGTCAGGTGCAGAGTTTCGTTGCTGTTGACCACCGCATAGCCGAAGATGACGTGCGGACGCGTGTGGTCCCAGTTGTCGCAGTCGATGATCGAGAACGGCATCCACAGCGTGTCCACCTGTCCGCGGCTGTTGATGTAGAGTTGGTAAATCTGTCGAAGGTAGGTGGGCAGGTGGTATACGGCATTGCGTCCGTAGGCGCACAGAGGCAGGTACTGCTCTTTGCCGAGGAAGGAGAACCGCACCGAGTCAGTGACGAGGTAAGGCGACAGTTGGTCGTTGGGGTTGATGTTCGCTTGGACGAAGAGGAAGATGCTGTCGTGTGCGCTGATTTCGACGTCACGAGCCACAAACGAAGTGTCGCCGTCCACATTGATGCGGAACCGCGATGCCGAGCCGCCTTTCAGGGTGACGGCATCAATCAGTATCGGCTCGTCGTAGTTGTTGTAAACCTTCACCTGTCTTGTGATGGTGGCCATTGTTGCGAAGACAGTGTCGAACATCACCGTGTCTTCAGAAAACGACAACCGTGCCGAGCCGTCCACAAGGTATTGCTGCTCCTTGATGCAGGAGTTGAACATCGTCAAAGATGCCAGAACAGCGATGATGAATATTGTTTTATGCCTGATAGTCATTTGCCTTTTTATAATTCTATTAACCACCCCTTAAACCCTCAAACCTTCAAATCTTCAAACCTTCCAATCCTTTTCACCTCGTATACAGGTCAAACACCTCGTTCATCCGCTTCATGCATACAGGGCAGAAATCCGCATAGTTGCGCATCATGCACTGCGTGCAGGGACGGTAGCAGCCGTGCTCAAGATATCCCGCGCCTTCGTATGCGCCGACAGGTCCACACTCGCGGCGGTCCAGCCCCGTGGCAGGCTGGGTCGGTATAGGTGTCCCTTCAGCCACCAGGTGTTTCCACTTCGAGTCGAAATCCTTGAGCGTCGTGATGTTCGGTTCGAGAGGTTCTATGCCGATATAGCGTTGGTTGTAGTTTGAGTCGTCTTCCACATATTCGTCGGCGAGGCCACCGATACTGTGCCCCAGTTCGTGAGGCAGAATCCATTGCGACATCTCTTGCACTGCACTGAATGCGTAGTAGTTGTATATTGCACCACCACCATAAGTGTCGCAGTTGGCCATGATGATGATGTGGTCGTAAGGCACGTTGCGCAACAGGTTGTGCAGCCGGAACAGCTTCGTCGTCATGAGGTAGCGGTCCATATTGAAAGTGTTGTACGACGAACCCACCGCACTCATCACGTAGCGGTTGGCGTTAGGGTCTGTCACGCCGCTCTCGGCAGCAAGGAAGCCCACACCCCACACATTGAAGTCCGACGCGCGACCCTTGAACGGCTCTTGTCCCAGCAGGTACGAAGTGAATTTCTTGAAGTCGTCGTTCATCTTCTTCTCGTCGCTCCTGCCGTAGCCTTCGGCAACGATGACCACATCAATTTTCGTGTGTACATCACCGCTATAGTGCAGCCGCAGAGGTTCAGGCATGTCGTTTTTCAGCCCGAAGCGCAAGCTTGCAGGGTCAAAGCGGAATGCCGACGAAGTGACGAAGACGTTTCCCACCCCACGCTTCTGCAGGCAGATATCAACAGGCTTTTTGGGGTAGGGAGTGAGCATCACCTCCTCGAAGGTCGCTACGCTGTCGCGTTCGCGGCTGGCTATGGTGTTGCGGTATTCCTCGAAGAGGGTGTTGTAGCAGCGCGAGTAGAGCTCGCGTCCGCTTGTGGCGTCTTTGACGAGGATGCGATACTCCCCGTTATCAATAGGGTCGAGCAGTTGCGTGACCGATCCAGCCCATTTTTCGCTTTGTAGCGAGAACTGTTTCAGCAGGCACGTGTCGTGCTTCTTGCATCCAATGCGGAGGTAGTCGACGCGCAGCGTGGCATCAACAAACCAGTCGTCGAAGCCGACGTTCGTAGCCGTGGCCCCACGTTGGGCAGCCAAAGGATTGAATGGATTCAGGCAGAATATCGCTGAGATGGTAGCTAAAATAAGTATTTTCTTCATGTCGTGTTGATAGGATTCGCCCTTCCGGGCGAGTAGTGAAAAGGATTTATACTTAACGTAAATATAACGCCTTTATTATTCCACCGAGTGTTTATTTTGAAAAACCAACAAAAGCCCCTGTTTCAATCCGCGCCCCTGCAGGGGGGGTGATTGAGATACGTTTTACCGTCTTCAGCAGTATGTGCAATTTTTGCACATACTATCTCTTCCTTCAGTTCTACCGATTCGAAGATATTGCCCAAATGTTTTTCGCTATAGTATAACGTAGGGAGACCTCTAAAAATTCTTTTTTCTTGAACGCGAATTTAACGAATAATACGAATATAATTCTAAAAACCAACGAGTTTGTTTTGCAAGCAAAACACGAATTAATCGAATTATAGAGGTTGCCGTATGACTGAATTATCATCAATATGGTTGAAATCGCGTCCCTTCGAGTCGCTGAGTTGTAGAGGATTGTTATCCCCACACTGCGTTCCTTGTGTGGAGTTATTGAGATTCAACCTCTTCGAGGTTGTCAGAAAAACAGTCATACTTTAAACTAGAGCCATTTTTTCACATGCAGGGATGCTTGCGTACCAACCACAAAAACTAAAAAAAATAATTACAGAAGAAGAAAATAAGCTAATAAACAACGTAGCTGTAGGTATAACGTCCGATAGTAAAGCCGCGATGATAGTTGTTTTTACTGACGAAGGAACATGCATGGCAATAGCTGGTAATAAAGAGAATGTCAGCAAGATGAAAGAGAGGATACGACGTTGTCTCGCTTTGTGACAAAGGTGGATTTTTTTCGCTTTTTTTTGATTTTCATATAGACGTATCATAAATTTTTGTATTTTTGCAGAATCAATAAAATAGGTAAGATGAATATAATAGTAAAATGAATGCTTACGAAGAATTATGTGATTTTGTTGCCGGTGATATAGAAGCTAACGGTTTCTCGCTTGAAGGAAGTCTAAAAGAAGCCGTCATGTGTGAAGGGAAACAGACGGACTATTTGTGTTATGGATTGGTAAACAAGAAATAAAATATATAAGCACAGTCAAACAGATTATATATGATAGTTATACTATGACAGATAACAAGAAAGAGCAAGAACGAAACGAACTGCACCGCACCATCTGGGCGATAGCGGACGAGATGAGGGGCAGCGTGGATGGATGGGACTTCAAGTCGTACATTCTCGGCATCCTTTTTTATCGCTACATCAGCGAGAATATCGCCAACTACATCAACCGCGGCGAATGGGAAAGCGGCAACAGCGACTTCGACTATGCCGACCTGCCAGACAGCGTGGCTGAGGGTGTACGCGAGGAGATGGTCGGCGTGAAGGGTTTCTTCATCCTTCCGTCCCAGCTGTTCTGCAACGTGTGCAAGCGATGCGACAAGGACGACAACCTGAACGAGACCCTCGAAAAGATTTTCACATCAATTGAGGCGAGTGCAAAGGGCACGGAGAGCGAAGACGACTTCAAAGGACTGTTTGCCGACCTCGACGTGAACAGCAACAAACTGGGGGCAACCGTCGTGAAGCGGAACGAGAAACTGGTGAAACTCCTTCGAGGCATCCAGCAGATGCAACTCGGCAACTACCAGGACAACACCATCGATGCCTTCGGCGACGCCTACGAGTATCTGATGTCGATGTATGCAAGCAATGCCGGCAAGAGCGGCGGCGAGTTCTTCACCCCACAGGAGGTGTCCGAGCTGCTCACCCGACTGGCGACACTCGGCAAGAGCGAAGTCAATAAGGTGTATGACCCGGCGTGTGGCAGCGGTTCGCTGTTGTTGAAGTCGGCGAAGATACTGGGCAAGGAGAATGTCCGCCAAGGTTTCTTCGGTCAGGAAATCAACCTCACCACCTACAACCTGTGTCGTATCAATATGTTCCTGCACGACATCGACTACGACAAGTTCGACATAGCTTGTGAGGACACCCTCATATCACCGCAACATTGGGACGACGAACCCTTCGAGGTCATCGTCAGCAATCCTCCTTACAGCATCAAGTGGAAGGGCGATGACGACATCACCCTCATCAACGACCCCCGATATGCGCCGGCCGGCGTCCTTGCACCCAAGAGCAAGGCGGACTTGGCGTTCATAATGCATTCGTTGGCGTGGTTGGCGACCAACGGCACGGCAAGCATCGTCTGTTTCCCTGGTGTGATGTACCGTGGCGGAGCAGAGAAGAAGATACGGCAATACCTCATCGACAACAACTATGTGGATTGTGTCATCCAACTGCCCGACAACCTGTTCTTCGGCACCAGCATAGCCACCTGCATTATGGTGCTCAAGAAGGCGAAGAAGGACAACAGCACCCTGTTCATCGACGCCAGCAATGAGTGTGTCAAGATAACGAACAACAACAAACTCACCCCCGACAACATCGCCCACATCGTGCAGCTGTTCTCTGACCGTAAGGACGTGCAGTATCTGTGCAAACTGGTGGGCAACGACACCATAGCGGCGGGCGACTACAACCTGTCGGTATCCACCTACGTGGAGCAGGAGGACACCCGTGAGAAGGTGGATATCGTGGAGCTGAATGCACGGATTGAGCAGATAGTGGCACACGAGAACGAGTTGAGGGCACAGATTGACGAAATTATAAAGGAGCTGTAGTATGGGCAAGATATCCTTCCGGTTTTACAAAGACCACGAAGTTCGGGCTATCTGGAATGACGAAGAAAACAAGTGGTATTTTTCCATTGTCGATATAGTGGCAGCCATTACCGAGAGTCCACGTCCTCGTGTATACTGGGGCACTGTAAAGAACAGACAGAAAGCAGACTATGGTCAGTTGTATTCAAAATGTATACAACTGAAACTACTTGCAGCCGACGGCAAACGCTACGCTACGGACTGCTTTGCACAAGAGGATGTCGAAGAAGTGGTAAAGACCCTTCCGGCAAAAAATACAGTCGACTTCCTCGATTGGTTCACCTACAGCGATAACACTATCGACGGACGCAGCCGCAAGAAGGCCTATACCTTGTGGGAGAGCAACATTGTCTCTGTCAAGGATGTAGGAAAAGTGAAATCGTTGCAACAGATTCACGCCTACCTCTTTGGTGGCCTCTACGACTTTGCTGGCAAAATCCGCACCAAGACAATATCCAAGGGCAACACAATCTTTTGTTTGGCAGAACACTTGCACAGTTACTTGAAGACCGTCGAGGCGATGCCAGAAACGACGTTTGATGAAATTGTGGACAAGTATGTGGAGATGAATATGGCACACCCCTTTATGGAGGGCAACGGAAGGAGTACACGCATCTGGCTTGATATGATACTGAAGAAGCGTTTGGGGCTATGTGTCGATTGGAGCAAGATAGGCAAACAAGACTATCTGAGCGCGATGATAGAAAGCGAGAAGGACAGCAGTAATATCAAATCCCTGCTGAGACAGGCATTGACCGACCGCATCGACGACCGCGAGATATTTATGAAAGGCATTGATTACTCATATTACTATGAACAGGAGGACTAACGTATGGGAAAGATTGATGAACTGACGAACGAAGCGAGCGCAATGCAGAAACCTGTTTCTGACATTGCCGAGCGAGGAGGAAGTGGCGCGATAGCGCAACTGATACAGCAATATTGTCCGGATGGGGTGGAATATGTGAATGTTGGAGATGTGTGTGATATTCACAAAGGAGTCCAATTCAATAAGTCTGATATGAAAGAGATGGGCAGTTATCCCGTGATGAATGGGGGTATAAACCCATCTGGTTATGCAGAAGTTTTTAATGAAGACGAGAATACGATTACTATATCACAGGGAGGCGCATCTGCAGGATATGTCAATTTCTTGGACAGTAAGTTTTGGTTGGGCGCGCACTGTTATGCATTAAAACCATATAGTGTTGTGATGAATAGATACCTCTATCATTACATCAAGCAAAACGAGATTACCTTACAACAATGTCAGTATGGTGCAGGTATTCCAGCATTGGCAAAGAGTACCATTTCGTCTCTTGAAATCCCCCTTCCCCCGCTACCGGTGCAAGAGGCGATAGTAAATATTCTCGACCGCTTCGCGGTATATGCAGCGGAGCTGCAAGCGGAGCTGCAAGCGGAGCTGCAAGCGAGACAACAACAATACAACTATTACCGTGATACCCTACTGTCCTTTGAAGGCAGAGAGGATGTTAAGGAGTTTTCAGTTGGGGAAATAGCAACATTTACTTATGGATACACTACAAAGGCAAATGATGAAGGCAATATTAGATACATCAGAATAACAGATATAAACGAACAAGGATGTTTAAATCCATCTGACGGGAAGTTTATTTATCAATCACCTGAAGTAGAACCGTATCTATTGAGGAAAGGGGATTTGGTTATGGCTCGTACAGGAGCAACCTATGGTAAAACCCTATACTATAATGAGGAATACCCTTCGGCATATGCATCTTTCCTTATAAAGATTTCGTTTAACGACTTGGTAAATCCGAGATATTATTGGCATTTTTCTAAAAGTATCAAATACTGGGAACAAGCACGTCGGCTTGTCGGAGGAGGGGCACAACCTCAGTTCAATACAGGTGCAATATCTCAGGTCAAGATAACCCTTCCACCTCTTGCAGAGCAACAACGAATAGTCGATATCCTTGACCGTTTCGACACCCTCATCAATGACCTGTCGCAAGGACTTCCGGCGGAGATTGAGGCACGGCAGCAGCAATACGAGTATTACCGAGACAAGTTGCTAACCTTCAAAAAAAAGGAAGCATAGATGGAACGAAATAAAAACAACTGATAAACAATCCGGTGAACGGTATGGCGTCCAATCCGGAATATGTTCGACCTGTTACAGATATTTCAAATCTGCGTATTTTTTATTTTGCCTATTGACAAAAAAGATGTATTTTTGCAAAAAATATCAATATAAAGATGAGAATAGAACGTAAACGATACACGGATAGACTTTTATCCAGTATGCACAACGGCATGGTGAAAGTGATTACTGGGGCTCGACGCAGCGGGAAGTCGTTCCTGCTTTTCAATCTATTCCGCTCGATACTGGAAAACAGCGGGGTCGACAGTAGCCATATCATAGCCATTGCCCTTGACGATTTGGACAATGTGGAACTGCTCAACAACATAGCACTTCACAAGTACATCAAGTCACAATTGAAAGACGACCGTATGCACTATGTTTTCCTCGATGAAATTCAGTTAGTGCCAGCCTTTGAAACTGTACTGAACAGTTTGCTGCATCTGCCTAACGTAGATTGTTATGTGACGGGCAGCAACTCGCGCTTTCTCTCATCCGACATCATCACAGAATTCCGTGGCCGTGGCGACGAGATTCGGGTTTACCCATTTTCTTTCTCTGAATTCATGTCCTCATTCAACGGTACATACCACGAAGCGTGGAAAGAATACTGCCTATACGGCGGAATGCCGCAATGCGCTTCGATGCCTACATCTCGACAAAAAGAGGAATACCTTAAAAAATTGTTTGAGTTTACATATCTGACGGATATAGTCAACAGGCATAACTTGAGACATCCCGATGATTTGTCTGATTTGACAAAAACAATAGCCTCAACTATAGGAAACCTTACCAATCCAACCAACTTACAAAACACATTCAAAAGCGTGAAGAAAAGTGACATTTCACGTAACACCATAGTGTCATACCTCAATTATTTAGAAGACTCTTTTCTTATAGACGAGGCATTGCGATTTGACATAAAAGGAAAACAGTATATCAATACGCCATTGAAGTATTATTTTGTGGATGTTGGACTACGTAATGCATTATTGAACTTCCGACAGCAGAACGAGGGCAGCATAATGGAAAATGTCATTTTCAATGAATTAAAAACCAGAGGCTATTCTGTTGATGTGGGACAAGTGCAAGTCGCTGAAAAAAACAGAAACGGTAATGCCGTCCGCAAATATCTTGAAGTTGATTTTGTGGTGAACCAAGGTACAAAACGTTACTACATTCAATCGTCGGCAAGTATGGATAGCGATGAAAAGCGGCAACAAGAAATGGCATCATTGCAAAACATCGACGATTCATTTAAGAAAATAATCATTACTCATTCCGAACAAAAGCCGTGGTATAATCAACAGGGTTTTTTAATTCTTGCCTTGCAAGATTTCCTTCTTGACGAAAATTCAATAGATTTTTGAAATATGACACAGTACAACATCATAGCGGAGAACGAGGAATACACCGTCGTCAGCGAGTATGAAACCCAGTATGGGGCACCTGACCAATACCAAAGCGAGGCGGCTCTTGAAAAAGACTTCATCAAGACCCTGACGGAACAGGGATACGAATACCTGCCCATCCACACGGAGAAGGACTTGGTGGATAACCTTCGTGTGCAGTTGGAGCGACTGAACCACTACACCTTCACCGATGCAGAATGGGAGCGTTTCTTTGGCGAGAACATAGCGAACAAGAACGACGGCATCGAGGCAAAGACCACCAAGATACAGGAAGACTTCATTCAGGTGTTGAAGACCGACACGGGCGAGAGCAAGAACATCTACCTCATCGACCGGAAGAACATCCACAACAACTTCCTTCAAGTCATCAACCAGTACGAGGAGGGCGGCGGTTATCACGACACGCGTTATGATGTATCGATCCTGGTCAATGGTTTTCCATTGGTGCATATTGAACTGAAACGGCGTGGCGTGCAACTGAAGGAGGCGTTCAACCAGATAAACCGTTATCAGCGGGACTCGTTCTGGGCGGGATGTGGGTTGTACGAATACGTACAGATTTTCGTCATCAGCAACGGCACCAACACCAAATACTATTCCAACACCACCCGTGCAAACCATATCAAGGAGCAGCAGCAGGGCAACCGAAACAAGACTAAGAAGACCAGCAACTCGTTTGAGTTCTCGTCGTTCTGGGCAGACAGCAACAACAAACCCATCCTCGACCTCATCGACTTCACAAAGACATTCTTCTCGAAGCATACGCTGTTGAACGTACTGACCAAGTATTGTGTCTTCACCAGCGAGCGGATGTTGATGGTGATGAGACCCTACCAGATAGCGGCAACGGAACGTATCATCGAGCGTATCAGGATAGCGAACAACTACAAGCTGTACGGCAAGATTGAGGGCGGCGGATACATCTGGCACACCACAGGCAGCGGCAAAACCCTGACCTCGTTCAAGACGGCACAGTTGGCATCACGGTTGGACTACATCGACAAGGTGTTGTTCGTGGTCGATAGAAAAGACCTCGACTACCAGACGATGAAAGAGTACAACCGTTTCGAGGAAGGAGCGGCGGACAGCAACTCATCGACGGCGGTACTGCAACGACAGTTGGAGAACAAGGACAAGAACGGTGCATACCACGACTACCGTATCATCATCACCACCATTCAGAAACTGTCCATCTTCGTGCAGAAGAACAAAGGACACGAGATATTCCAGAAGCACGTGGTCATCATCTTCGACGAGTGTCATCGCAGCAACTTCGGCGAGATGCACACGGCCATCACCAAGAACTTCAAGAAATACCATCTGTTCGGTTTCACCGGAACACCCATCTTTGCAGCGAATGCAAGCACGGGCGGCAACATACAACTCAAGACCACCCAACAGGCGTTTGGCGACAAACTGCATACCTACACCATCGTCGATGCAATCAATGACGAAAATGTCCTACCGTTCCGCATCGACTACGTGAATACCGTGAAGCAGAAGGATGGCATCCAAGACAAGCAGATTTCGGCAATAGACCGAGAGAAGGCAATGTCGGCACCCGAGCGTGTGGAGGAGGTGGTGAGATACATCCTTGAACATTTCGACCAGAAGACCAAGCGTACATCCTACTACTCGTTCCGAACTACCCAGAACATCAGCGAGGTGGCGAGTGCAGGCAGAGGCAAGGAGGTGAAGGAGGAAAAGATGGTGCAGAAACTACTCGGGTTCAATGCAATGTTTGCAGTGGCATCCATCCCGATGGCGAAGGCATACTACAACGAGTTCAAGCGGCAACAATCGGCACTACCCGAAGCACAGCGTTTGAAGATAGCGACCATCTATTCATACGGTGCAAACGAGGAAGAGATTGACGGCATACTGGCGGAAGAGAACCCCGAGAGCACCACCAACCTCGACCAGCAGAGTCGGGATTTCCTCGACGGAGCAATCAAGGACTACAACCGGATGTTCGGCACCAAGTACGACACCAGCAGCGAGCGGTTCCAGAACTACTACAAAGACCTTTCGTTGAGGATGAAGAACCGTCAGGTGGATTTGTTGATTGTGGTCAATATGTTCCTCACGGGTTTCGATGCAACCACGCTGAACACCCTGTTTGTCGATAAGAACCTACGTCAGCACGGACTGATACAGAGTTATAGTCGCACCAACCGAATACTCAACAGCATCAAGACCTTTGGCAACATCGTCTGTTTCCGCAATCTGCAACAAGAGACCGACGATGCAATCGCCCTGTTCGGCGACAAGGATGCAAGCAGCATCGTACTGTTGAAAGACTTCAACTCATACTACAACGGATATGACACCCCGAATGGGAAGCACTGTTATGGTTATGCAGAACTGGTGCAGCAGTTGAAGGAAGAGTTTCCCGACGGACGACCGGCAATGGGCGAGCAGGAAGAGAGACACTTCATCGGATTGTTCGGCAGTCTGTTGAAGAGCATCAACGTACTGCAAGCATTCGACCAGTTCGAGGGCAAGGAACTACTCACCGACGGACAGATGCAGGACTACCAATCCCACTACCTCGATTTGAGAGACAAGTGGCGGAAGAGAACCTACGTGGATAAGGAGGTGATAAACGACGACCTCATCTTCGAGACCGAACTTATCCGTCAGGTAGAGATAAACATAGACTACATCCTGATGTTGGTGCAGCAGTATCACGACAGCAACTGCAAGGATAAAGAGATACTGGTGAATATCTCAAAGGCAATCGGCGCAAGTATGAACCTTCGCAGCAAGAAGGAACTCATCGAGAGTTTCATCCAGACCGTCAATACCGAAGAGGATGTGAATGGAGCGTGGGAGGAATATGTGAAACGGAAGAGAGAGGAAGACCTTGCAACCATCATCAAGGAAGAACAGTTGAAGACAGCGGAGACTAAGAAGTACATCAGCAATGCATTCCGAGACGGACAGTTGAGAACCACCGGCACCGACATCGACAAGATACTACCGGCAATGTCGAGATTTGGCGGTGGAGGCAACAGGAGTTATAAAAAGACATCCGTCATCCGAAGGTTGAAGGAGTTCTTTGAGAAGTATCTGGGTCTGTAATCACGATGCATAACACAATACAATTTGCATTGGGTATATATCCTTTAAACCCTCGTATTTTCGTTTCCAAATTTATATATATCACTACTTTGCCACATAACATTACTATCACAAACGCCATGCTTTGACAAGATTGCCAATGCTGTTCGTCGGAATTTCCGACAAACTGAAATGCTAAAAAAAATGGGCGTTCCCATTTTTTTGTGTACTTTTGCAGATTCAAAAAACCAATAAAATGCTGTTGAGAATATACCAGGATAATCCTAACAGTCGGGAAGTCAATAAGGTGGCGGATATCATCAATCGCGGCGGCATCGTCGTGATTCCTACCGATACGCTCTATGCTTTCGTCTGCAGCATGGAGTTCAAAAAGTCCGTCGAGATAATAGCACGACTGAAAGGCTTCTCGTTGAAGAAGGCCATGTACTCCATGCTCTGCGCCGATTTGAGCAGCGTCTCCGACTATGTCCGACCGATGGACAAAGACGTCTTCCAGCTACTGAAGCAATGTCTGCCGGGTCCATACACTTTCATTATGGACGCTAACAACAACGTGCCTCGCAACTACCAGAACGCCAACAAGACAATAGGCATCCGCGTGCCTGCAAACACAGTCTGCAACGCTATAATACAAGCCGTAGGCTGCCCCCTGATAGGCACATCAGTTCGCACCCTCGACGAGGAACGTGAGTCAGAATATCTTACCGACCCCGAATTGATACACGAACTCTTTGGCTCCCAGGTCGATGCAGTCGTAGACGGCGGAATAGGGGAGGACATACCCTCGACAGTCGTCGACTGCAGCGCCGGCAACATGGAAGTAATCCGCTACGGAAAAGGAGAAATTGAAATATGAGAATAGACATCACCACACACCAGCAGCGGCAGTCAGGCCCCATGGGATTCCTGATGCGCACAATCATACTCACTCTCGCCATCATTATCGCTATCCGCATCCTTCCTGGCGTCCGCATCGAAGGCGGCAGCGTTGCAACAGCCGTTTTCACCGCCCTCGTCATCTCGCTGCTCGACAACTTCATCCGCCCCATCCTCATTTTCATCACCCTGCCCTTCACCGTGGTGACAATGGGACTGTTCATATTCATAATCAACGCTGTGATTATCGAGATGGCAGCAGCACTGGTAGGCCCCTTCCAAGTCGACTCATTCGGATATGCCCTCCTGTTCAGCCTGATTATCACCGTGCTGAACTACCTGCTGGAACTCCCCAACCGTTGGCTGAACCGCACCACCTACAAGCCGCGCAGTGATTCCGACACTGACAACGACGGCTTCACCCCATACGAAGAAGTGGAATAGTCGCAACGCTACGGCAGCCGAAACGGAATCGGGAGTGTGAACTCCGTGCGTACAGGCTTGCCGCTCTGTCTGCCAGGCTTCCACTTCGGCATACCTTCCACGATGCGCTTGCCCTCGGCACCACAGCCACCGCCTATTTCGCGCAAAATACCCACATTGCTTACCGAACCATCCTTCTCGACGACAAACCGCACGACGACAGTACCTGAAATGCGCTCTTCGAGTGCCTTTACAGGATAACGCAGATTGTCTTCAATGTACTTGTTCAGAGCCTCTTCGCCGCCGGGAAACTCCGGATATTCGGACACGAAGACATAGATTTCCTCCTCGGGGTTGCTCTCGGTCGCAACCACATCGGTCATCATGACTTCTGGTACTGCTTCACCTTCCTGTATCCAGATATCACCCGTCGTTATTTCAGGTAAATCCTCTTCCGACAACGGCTCTGCAATCCCCAATTCCGCGGATACTTCGGGCTCGTCCTCAAAGCCCTCGAGATAAAGGCTGTCGTTGCCAAGGCTGTCGGTGCCGCTGGTGGGCAGCGAGGTGTCGCCCGGCAAAGGTGTGTCGGTGGTAAGGGTGCTGCCGCCCGAACCGCCGCAGGCAACGAGCGAAAGCGTCAAGCCTGCCACGGTGGCGGCCTTGCCCACACTGAGACGGCGGCTCAGTTCGCGCTCCAGGTAGCGCACCTCGGCCTCGCAGCGCGGACAGGTGCCGCGACAGTCGCCCGTGTGGGTGCATTCCTTGAGCTCGAACGGTATGCCGTTTTCTTCGGCAATCTGCTGTCGTACAGCTTTCAAGTGGTTGCAAATCTTCTTTCCTCGTGTCATGATTCCGTATGTTTTTCGAACTGCAAAGGTACATAAAAATTTTAATTCTCAACACCGACCGACAGAAAAAAAGGTGTGCAAGTATCCTCTTTTTTCGTACGCAAGCGGTCCGCAACGGTGTAGCGGTTCGGGTTGCGGAGGGTTTTATTTTTATTGTGGCAGCAAAATAAAAGCCTCATCTCTGCGTTATGGTTTCGCTTTGTTGTCTGCCGGACTGCGAACCCGACGGCTTGCAAAGCAACAGCGAACCAGATTCTTAACATAAACCATCAATACAATATGCAGAAATATACTAAAGTAGCAGAAATAAAAGATGCTATTGCAAAAGTTAAGGCCGACGGCAAAACAATAGGTTTGGTGCCCACCATGGGTGCTTTGCACGAAGGACACCTGTCGCTGATACGCCGTGCCGCGCAGGAGAACGACGTCGTGGTTGTCAGCCTGTTTGTCAATCCGATACAATTCAACAACAAAGAGGATTTGGCAAAGTACCCCCGCACCGTGGATGCCGACCTCAAACTCATTGAAAGCGTCGAAGGAACAATCTTCGTGCTTGTCCCCTCGGTCGAGGAAATGTACCCCGAGCCCGTGAAAGAAGAGTACCATTTCGGACCCCTCGAGGAGGTGATGGAAGGACCACAGCGTCCGGGCCACTTCTCGGGTGTGGCTGTTGTGGTGCGTCGTCTGTTCGACATTGCTACTCCGGACCGCGCCTACTTCGGCGAGAAGGACTACCAGCAGCTGGCAATAATCCGCAACCTCATAGAACAGATAAAATATCCGATTGAAATTGTCGCCTGCCCGATAGTGCGCGCCGACGATGGTTTGGCCCTCTCAAGCCGCAACATGCGACTCTCGCCAGCAGCACGCGCCGTTGCACCTGCCATCCACGATACTCTCGAACATGCAGCCGAAATGGCTGAATACGAGGATGTCGACGACGTGAAAGAGTGGGTGATGAGCACTCTCGGCTCCTTCCACGAGGTCAACGCCGACCAATGCCCCGACGGACTGAAGTTCGAGCCCGAGTATTTCGAAGTCGTCAACGCACGAACCCTCCAGCCCATCGAGAACTGGGAAGATGCCGGCAACGACGGTGCCGTAGGCTGCATCGCCGTATGGCTCGACGGAGTGCGACTGATAGATATCGTCAAGTTCTAAAACTTCGTACGAAAACGAAAACGAAAACGAAAAAAACTTTAACGTTAACGTTAACTTTAACTTCAGATACAGAGCTTCGCACGAAAACAAAAAACTTCGTACGAAAACGAAAACGAAAATAGGCGGCGCCATTCGGCGCCGCCTATTTCATTTCAAGTAGAATCCAAATAATCGTTGACCTCAATATTCGCAAAATTCGAGTTTTGTTTGCAAAACTAATTCGTTGTGTTGCATAAACATATTCGTATAATTCGCGAAATTGCTCATTGTGTTTTCTTTATTTATTAGGTATTCGCAGGCATGCCACGTGTTCAAAAAAAATAGAGGTCTACTATTTGCGTTCAAAAAATTAGCGGTCTACTATTCGTATTCGAAATATTCGGTGACTTTCCAGCTGTACTGTTCGTTGGTGCTGCTATATGAACTCTCTTGGCTGCGCGAAACGGGCCACTTGCCGTCGTAGGTGTAGGTGTAGCTCTCTTCTTCGGTGTCGCCGTCGAGGTCGGAAAGGACAATCTTCGTGATGTTGTTCTTGTTGCAGAACTCTACGCCAATCTCGCTCTCTCCGTAACCGCCGAACATAAGACCAAAGCCCTTGAAGGGGTTGTTCTTGTCGTCGTAGGTGAAGGACATCGTGGCGTTGCCGTACGGCGTGACAGCGGTGATTTTGCTTACGTTGTCACCATCCCAGGTGAGGTTCATCTTGATGCTCTGTGTCGACTTCGCTGCTTTGGCGTGCAACTCGCGCATTACTTTTTCTGTAGTCTTGCTCTGAGGAATTATGTTGCCAAGCAGCAACTTCTCCATGCGGCTGACGGAAGCGGATTTCTTTTTGTAAATATCTCCGTCGCCCGTCATCGTTATAGTGCTGATTTTCTTGCCGTCGTGTTCGAACTCGTAGACAAAGTCGGGAGTCGTCTTTTCATCATAAATTTCGGCTTTCTGCAACTTCTTGCCGTCGTAGGTGAATACCATACGGAACTCGTAGTTCGCTGTGACCTCGGTCAGTTGGCTGCCGTCGTAGGTGAAGCGCAGCACATCCTGATCCCCGTCGAGCACCATATTGCCTTCGTCGTCGTAGTCGTATGACGGATACACTATCTGCGCAAGTTTCTTGCCGTCCCAGGTCCACTGCTCGGTGACGTGCTTGGGCGAGCCATTCGTCTCGGTTTGCCAGCCCTCACCATCGTTGTAGGAATAGCTGTTCGATACTTCTTCGTAAACTTTGGCGATTTTCTCCTTGGGGTTGTACTTGCCATCTTTCTGGCAGGCTCCGAAGAGGAGCAGCGCAGCAGCTGCTGCGAATAAGACTGTTCGTTTCATTGTTGTTTATTTTAAAAGTTATAATCATATAACGTTTTAGGTGCCGAAATATTACACTCAGTAGTGAAATTTTTAAAAAAAAATCGTATTTTTGCAAAATAATTATTGATTGTCAACCATCACTATATAAAACGTATTCAGATGAAGAAATCACTCTTATTTGCAATCGTGACGGCTTTTGTCGCCTCTCATTTTTCGAATTTGCAGGCTCAGGACAACATCAGCGACAGCATCGATGTGCTGCACTACGACCTGCGGCTGGATATCGGCAACAGGAGCTTTAAACGCATGGAAGGCTCGGCATCGGTAACGATGCGCCTCTTGCGCCAGGTAGACAGCATTGCCCTTGAGCTCTGTCCGGCAGATGTCGACTCGGTGTGGGTTGACGGCGTCGCCGTGCCGTTCGACTTCGTAGAGCAGCAGCGACTGCTCCGCGTCGCAAACTCAGCAGCGCAGGGCGACACTCTTACGATGACCGTTTTCTACCGCAAAGGGCAGCACATAATGCAGCAGGGATGGGGCGGATTCTACTTCGACAACAGCATCTACTACAATCTCGGCATTGCCATTTATGAATATCCGCACAATGTCGGAAAAGCCTGGTTCCCATGCCGCGACAATTTCTACGACAAGGCCACCTACCATTTCGAAATCACCGCCAAACCCGAATGGAAAGCTATCTGCACAGGCCTGCTCGACACGGTGGTGAACCATTCCGACGGCAGCAGCACGTGGTGCTGGACGCTCGACAGACAGACGCCTACCTACCTGGTCGGTGTCGCAGTGGCTCCGTTCCACGTTATTGAACGTCAGTATGTAAGCGAAGACGGCACCTATCCCGCCATCTTGGGCTTCCTCGCTCACGACAGCGCCAACGTCTGGAAGGCATACGAGAATATGAGCAAAGTGATTCCGATGTACGAACGCTGTTTCGGACCCTACCGGTGGGACCGCGTCGGATATGTCTCCACGCCCAAAGGCTCGATGGAACATGTAGGCAACGTGGCCTTTACGACCGAATGTATGGCCTCGTCGCAAGTCTCCTGTCTCGCAACGATGTCGCACGAGTTCGCACATTCCTGGTTCGGAAACCTGGTCACCTGCGCCAGCAGTGCCGACATGTGGATTAATGAAGGCGGTGCCTCGTTTTGCGAAGAGGTCGCTGTGCAGGCTATCTTTGCAGAAACCAATCCCAACCGCTATCGCACCTACGCCAACGACAACCTGAGAGATGTCCTCCTCCAGACACACATTAGGGACAACGGTTTCAAACCTCTCTATGGGCAGACAAGCAACTATACTTACGGCTCGACAGTCTACAACAAAGGGGCTACGGTCTGGCACTCGCTGCGCGGATATGTGGGCGACTCGCTCTTCTACGCAGCTATGCGAAAACTCTTCGACCGCTGTGCTTTCCAGAATATCGACAGCTGGCAGCTGCGCGACAGCCTGTCGCTCTATACCGGAATGGATTTGACCGATTTCTTCTCTTTCCATGTCTTCCGCCCCGGATTCGTCGATTATGTCATCGACTCCATGAGGTGTAGCCAGGAATCGACTGCCGTCTACCTGCGACAGAAACTCTATGGCACCGACACTTTTGCCAACGGCAACAGGGTGTGGGTCACGTTTTTTGCAGACGACCTTAGCGAGGCTCGACGTCTTGCCGTCTTCGACGGCGAGACGACTAAGGCGGTTTTCCAGTTGCCGTTTGTGCCGGCATTTGCTGTGGTCGACTACGACGAGGCTCTCTCGAAGGCATCGATAGGAGAGCGCCTGAATGTCAACCAGACGGGTCTGAGCAATCTCCACAATGCCCTTTTCAGAACAGAAGTGGCCGAGGTGGACCCGTCGTCCAAAAGCAGGCTCTACATCGCTCACCACTGGAGTTCGCCCGACCCCGACCCCAATCCGCATATCGTCAAGATGGCCGACCACTACTGGACTGTCGACGGCATTCTGACCGAGGGGACAAAGATGAACGGACAGTTCCGTTTCAGCGCCACCGGCAGCGACAACACGCTCGACAACGACCTGCTCGGCTCAGGTTACGACATGTCGATGCTCCGCCTGATGTACCGCAGAGGTGCTGGCGACCGGTGGCGTCCGGTCTCGGAACTTCATTCGGGCAGCACCCAAGGCTATTTCACCGACACCCTGCTCAAACTGGGCGAATACACTCTGGCCTATATCGATGAGGATTATGTCGGAATATCGCAGCCGTCGGAATTCACGGCAAAGAACGTGACTGTTTATCCCAACCCGACAACAGGCAAACTGACCATCAGCACCGGTCGCGCCGGCGAGCAACTCGTGGTGGAAATCTACGACACAACGGGCCGTCGCCAATGCAGTCCGTTCAGAACCAATAGCGGTGACAGCTTCGTCGCCCCAGTCCGTGCAGGTGCGTATGTCTTTGTCGTCCGAAGGGTTCAGGGTTCGGAAAGTGTAAGCCTGAATGTGCGGGTGCGCTGATGGCCGTTTCTCTCCTCGCGATACGCGCTGTCTATGCTTATTGAAAACGGTCGAGAAAAGACGTTTTAATATTTTTTAACAATTATTATAAAACTTTTTCGGGTCTATTCTCATCTTGTGACACAAAGCGGTAAACGATGCTGACTCTTGACGAAGTAATAGAAGGCTGCCGAAACGGTGATGCGACGATGCAAAAAGAACTGTACGACAGATACAGCGCCCGGTTCTATTCCATCTGTTTGCGTTATGCGCCCGATGCCGACGTCGCGAAAGACATGCTCATCGAAGGTTTCTTGACCATCTTTTCGGAGATAGAGACCTTCAGAGGGGAGGGGTCGTTCGAGGGGTGGATGCACGCCGTTATGCGTAGTGCTATTGTCGCCGAATACCGCCGCAACCGTAAGCACCGTGAGAGTGTGGCGTTGGACGAGGCCGACGAAGTGGGTTCCCATACGTCGTCCCCGGAAAGCAGCATCGATTTGCGTTCCGCTCTTCAGGAAGCCATGAAAAAGCTGAGCGAAAAGGAACGTGTCGCTTTTAACCTCGTGGCCGTCGACGGATATACCCTCGTCGAGGCTGCGAAGCTGATAAAAGAACCGCTGTCGACGATAAAGACACGCTATTACAGCGCCAAAGAGAAAATGAGACTAATACTTTTGAAAAAAATAGGAAAAGACTATCTGAAAAAATGAAAGACATAGAAGACATATTCCGCGAGCAATTTGCCGATGCCGAAACGCAACCTCCAGCCGATGCGTGGCAGGCTATAGAAAACCGTCTGCCCAAGCGTATGGCGGCAAAACGGCGTAAGGGGAGAAGGCCATTGTCGTATGCCATCGCTGCGGTCGGTGCCGTTGCCGCAGTGACGGTTGCGGTTGCTCTGCTGCACGACAATACGGAAGTTGAAGAAAAGACTATCGTAGCCCAGACGTCGATCGAGAACGTCCGGCAAGTGCCGTCATCCGTCACCGACATCCCGCAGGTGAGCACGGAACAGGAAAAGCAATCGTCGGTGCCGCTCGTCAAAAAAGATGCCGGCAACCAGACCGTCGAGGTCGTGAAACAGGAAACCAATACCGCAAAACTTGCTGAGCGACAATCGGTAGCCAATCAGCAGCGACCTTCGCAACCTCAAACTGTGGTAGGTAAGAGCGCAACCATCCGGTCGGAAAATGTCGCCGAAAACTCCGCTCCCGATGTAGAAAAGTATGAGATTCCTGACGAAGAGACCTCGCACAGCATCGCCGCGGAAACCAACCCTACGGCCGAAAAAGAGCCTTCGGAGCCGATACAGCAGCGTCCTGAGCAACAAAAGATTGTCATACCGAATCTTGTGACGCCCAACGGCGACGGATACAACGACTGCTGGGTGATTCCCGATTTGGAGAAATACGGTCCGATGCAGGTCCAGATCTACACGGCGCAAAGCAAGCGAGTCTATTCGTCGCAGGACTATGGCAACGATTTCTGCTTCGAGGGCCTTCCCGACGGCAATTACTTCTATATTATTGTCTTCAAAGAGCTCAACCATACCCTCCGTGGCGTACTGGTCGTAAAAAGATAAAGGGTCGGAAGGATTGAAAAGGTTTGAAATGGTTGAAAAGTTTAAAGGGTTGAAAGGTTTAAAGGGTTAAAAGGTTGGAAGGGTTAAAAGTTGAAATATTGATTGCTTGATAGGTAAAAGAACATTTTCAAGTATTCGAGTAATTCGTTGGTCGTGTGCGACCATTCGCGAAAATGGAGATTAGTAAATATAACCTTTAAAAATCGTTTAATTCGCGTTTTGCATGCAAAACAAAATCCTTAATGGCAACATATTAATTCGCTCAATTCGTTTAATTCGCCGTTTGAAAAAAAGTAATTATTAGAGGTGCCCAAAAATTCGTTTTATTCGTATAATTCGTGGTCAAATAAAGTTTAAAGAGAATCCTGGTACGCAAGCATCCCTGCTTGCGAAAAAAAGAAAGTTCATCGCGGGCAAGAACGCTCGCATACCAAATAATAAAATATGAAAGAAGAAAAATACGAGTTGTTATATAAACAGATAGCATCGCTCCTTGAAGGCGAGACCGATGCTGTGGCGACGATGTCGAATGTCGCTGCCATGATTCACGACGCGTTCCGCTTCTGGTGGACGGGCTTCTACCGCGTCATCGGTGGCGAGCTGATTCTGGGTCCTTTCCAGGGCCCCGTGGCTTGTATGCACATAGGCTACGGCAAGGGTGTATGCGGCACAGCGTGGAAGGAGCGTCGCACGGTGGTGGTGCCCGACGTGGAACAGTTTCCGGGCCACATAGCCTGCAGCAGCGAGAGCCGCAGCGAGATAGTGGTGCCCGTCGTGCAGCGCGATGTCGTGGTTGCGGTGCTCGACATCGACAGCCGTGATCTGGGCACCTTCGACGATGTCGATGCCCAATGGCTCGAGAAGATTGTTGCCCTGTTGCCTCCGATGCCTCTTGCCGAGCAGGAAATATATCTCGCCGCCGGCTGCTTCTGGGGTGCCGAGAAATATCTGAAACTGATTGAGGGCGTAACCTTTACCGAAGTGGGCTTTGCCAACGGCAACACAGCGAACCCGACCTATAAGGAGGTCTATACCGATCAGACCGGCTATGCCGAGACGGTGCATCTGCGTTACAATCCTGCTGTCGCCAGCCTGCGTTTCCTGCTCGAGATGTATTTCAAGGCCATCGACCCCACCAGCCTCAACAAGCAAGGCGAGGACGAAGGAACACGCTATCGCACAGGCATCTATTACACCGACCCTGCCGACCGTGCCATTATCGACGAAGTCGTCGCCAGCGAAGCCCAAAACTACGACCTCCCCCTCCAAGTCGAGGTCGAGCCCCTGCGCAATTTCTATCCTGCCGAGGAATACCATCAGGACTACCTCGACAAGAACCCCTCCGGCTACTGCCACCTGCCTGTGGCGCTTTTTGAACTTGCAAAGAAAGCCAAAGACACCAAATGAAATGTTCCGCAGGGGGAAACATATAGGGCTGTTGCTAATGCTGCTTTGCTGTGCCAATCTGCGCAGCCAGGTTGTCGTCACCCTGCCATTCTATGAAAATTTTGAGAGTTATATAGAAGACTCTAATAGGCATATAGATGCAACCCATTATTATACCCCTGCCTATCATTTTTTCGGCGGCTGGGAAGGCTGTTCGCGCGGTTGGGCAGGAACTATGTTCTGTCGACCTCATTTTTTGCTTGTGCCTTACAACAATTACAGCTATATCAACAATGGTACGGTGCGTATGGACTATGCCGGTGCTTGGAATGACTATCATCCGGCGCCAGGTTTTGGGGACACAACCTACGACTACAAGTGTGGTGGGTCCCTGCTGGCATCCCCCTGGTTCTACGAACTGCCAGCAAGAGTCACTTTCGATTTCGTTGTTGCAATAGACACAAACAGTCCAGATCCGGGTGCAGAACTGATACCGCTCGAGATAGAGGTGGGCATTCTGACCGACTCGGTGCCTGACACTACAACGACAAACTGGTGGACAGAAAATCGCACCGGTTGGCCCTGTAATCCCACTTGCGGACGCGATTTCATTCCATTTTCTACACAGACATACACGCTCAACGGCTGCGAGTGGCAGCAGTTCGATGTCAATGTGCTCGGTATGTTCGACGGTGTCACGCCTCCCTACCGCATAGGCTTTCGAACGAAAAGATGCGACACTCTTTTTATTGGATTCCCTGCCGCCAACTCCACATTCCTTGATAATGTTCGCATCTATCCCGCCCATATCACCACAAGCGACACACTGCTTCACGCCGATACCATCTGCCTCGGAACGCCATACAGTGGTTACGGATTCACCCCATCAGTCAGTCAGACAAGCACACCCGGCACATACACCTTCAACTACACAGAGTTGGTGAACGACAGCACCACTGAGGTCCATCTGCTGACGCTGACCATACTGCCCACAAGCGACACCGTTCTCTACGACACCATCTTTATAGGTGACAGCCTTTCCTTTTTCGACACCACGCTAACTCAGAACGGCGTATACTTGTATACCGCTGTCGCAGCCAACGGATGCGACTCGACGGTGACGCTGCATCTGCAAACCGTAATCCGTAAGGACACCATAACTGTAAGAGACACCATCTGTCTCGGCGAGCTGTATAATGGCTATGGCTTTTATGCCAAGCCAACGATGCCGGGCACTTTCACATTCCAGCGCGACAGCGTGGACGACTTTGCTCAGCGACACTATGTTTTAAAACTGTTTGTCAGCCCGACAGACTCAACAGTCCTGCACGTCAGCATCGATGCCGGCGACACCCTTCGATACGGCGGTACCGCCATCGCTGACAGCGGCGAGTATATCTTTCATTTCACCAACCAGTATGGGTGCGACTCTATGGTGACGCTGATAGTCGGTCTGAATGCCGTCCCTCCACCACCGCCCGAAGAGCCGTCGATGTACAATATATGGTTTCCCAACGCCTTCACGCCCGATCAGGAGACAAACAACCGCTTCCGCGGCCACCTCAGTTTTGAGCCAGTCAAGTATCAATTATACATCTACAACCGCTGGGGCAACTTGATTTTCAGCACCACCGACCCCAGTGCCGCTTGGGACGGTACCGCCAAAGGCATACCTCAACCACAAGCAGCATACGTTTACAAATATGAAGTGCACCTCCCCGACGGCATAGTCCGCGCAGGCATCGGCACGGTGACTATGATAAGGTAATAACTAAAACTACGTCAAATATGAGAAACATCAAGAGAATTAGCTTATTGCTTACATTTGTTGCTCTTTCCCTCGCCGCCCACGCCCAGCACTTCGATTGGGCCAAGAGTTTTTATGGCTACGGTGACAAATACAGAAACTTTCCCTGCGGCCTGGTGGCCGACAGCGAGGGCAACACCTACCGACTGATGCAGGTGGCCAGTGGCGGCTGGCTCGACACCATCGATCCCTTCGAGGTCGTTACAAACCACAACCCCAGTGCCCTGCTGGTGAAGATGTCGCCCGACGGCCGGTACCTGTGGCACCGAATCATCAACCCGTGGGAGTATGGCAACGACAGCTACGTGAAGGTATACGACCTGCGAATGCTGGGCGACACGGCGCTGATGATGATGATTGACATACACCTGCCATACACTGACAACGGTTATAGTACACCGATAGTGTTTACAAAGCTCTACTACCTCGACACATTGCTGACTACCAGTGAAACGCTGATGCCTACCGACAGTATCTACAATTGGCGGTGTACGGCTTTCATCACCTTGGGACTGGACGGCACATTGCTGGAGCATCACTTCCTGCAGGTTACATATCTCGACAGCTTAGGAAATCCACTTATGGGGCGTTATGGGTCTGGAGTGTATGGCGAATGGTTGGATGCCGGGCACTTCGATGTGGACAGTCGCGGCAACATCTATGTCGTCCGCCTCACTCAGGATCGGGCTTTCACCGGGATGGATCCTCTTTATTTTCACGATGGCGGATTGAGCGGATTCCGCTTTATGGTGGACGGCACGCGCTTCCATACCCATATCCCGCCTTACACTACAGGCTTTTGGAACCAGCAGGTGCTGAAGTTCTCACCGCATTTCGACAGCCTGCTCGACGCCTCCTACCTTGCCGGCGATGCGCCGTGGGTAGACCCCTTCCATACCAACTGGCTGGAGATAAGGTCGTTCGATATCCACGAGGACGACCAACTATACTTCACCTTCAATGCAAAAATAGAACACGACGGCATCCCTATTGCGCGGTCGGCCGGGCTGGTGCTGCACGTGGACACACTCTCGCTGGTCTGGGGCACCGACTGTATGCTCCGCCTCGACACCGGCCTGAATGCCAACCTGCTGATGCAATTTGACTACGTGCCTGGCGATAGAAACTACCCGGCGGTAGAGCTCAGCGCCACCTGCACCGACACCGCCACGGGGTCGCTCTTTGTGCTTGGCACTGCAGGAACAGATTCATACACTGGCAACAGCAATCCACACCAGTTCATCTACCGCGGCGACACCCTCGACAACCGCATCGACGCCTTCTGGCTCCGCGTGGGGATTGATGACGGACACTACCTCTCCTACGGGCGGATGCACTCCGCCTGGGGTAGTTCGGCGGGTGGCTTGTCCATCGCCGCACGCGACAACCGAGTCTTTGCGCAGGTGCGCTACTCGGGCAGTGTTTACTTTGCCGACACCGTACTCAACACCGGTGGAGCAAGCGAAGTAGGACTGGCTCTGGCGCAGTGGGACTACGACGGCAACGAGGTGGCCATATACCCCTTCCACTGCATCCATTCCGACAGCCAGGCCGGACACCTGCTGCTGACGGACACCGCAGTATACGTGACTGGCAACAGCTTCAGCAGCCACACCACATTCGGCGACATAGTCTGCTACGGTGGGCAGTACATAGCCAAACTGACCGACACCTCAATGCGCAAGCCTTACGTCCATTCCGACCTCCACGCTAACCAGTCGATTGTATGGCCGGGAGGCAACATCCTTCGCATTCCCAATCCGGGTTCCAATCCTTACCTGGCACTCAACGCCACGGCCACCAGCGGCCTGCCGGTTGTCTACACAATCTCTGACCCCTCAATGGCGACGGTTTTGATTAGCAACGGTGTTATTGAACTATTGGCGACTTGCCAGCAGGGCGTCTGCCAGGTCACCGCCAGACAGCCCGGCACCAGCTACTGGAACCCTGCCTCGCTCACCAAAACACTCGTCATTGGCAATGCAACTCCGCCGCCTACAGGCATCGAGGAGGTGACACCCCCAGAGGTGTACGTCTATCCCAATCCCACCAAGCAGAAAATAACCATTAGGGTTGAAAGTGGAGCGTTGAAAGTTGAAAACGGGGTTGCCACCGCCTGGCTCACCGACCTCACTGGCCGCCGCGAGGAAGTGCGCCTCATTCCAAGCGGAGAGCGGAAAACGGAAAGCGGAGAACGTGTTTACACCCTTGATTTGTCCGGCCGCCCGCAAGCTACCTACCTCCTCACCCTCACCACCGCCGACGGCAAAACCCACACAGTCCGCCTGCTGAAGCAGTCGGACATCTTCGCTCGATAACCGCGCGGGATTCGCCACGGTCAGCAATATCCATTTTCGATATGTGTAATGGATAAAAATAAGGAAATTTGTCCAATAAGCACTTGTGTATTGAATAAAATTTGTATCTTTGCAGTCGAAGTATTATCATTATGAAGAGCACAATATTAATGCAACGCGCTGAGCGAGATAGAATTGCCGCCCGACCATACATTGACCGCAAAACGAGCTATCGGACCACCGAGATGCTGGAAAGTCCGCTGATAAAGCTGATTACCGGTCCACGCAGGGCTGGCAAGTCGGTGTACGCGATGCTTATGCTTAATGGGCGCAACTTTGCTTACCTCAACTTCGACGACAAGCAGTTGCTCGACCGCTGGGACGACGAACTTGTTGAGCGTACGCTCGACGAGGTCTATCCAGGTTACGAATACTTGATGCTCGACGAGGTGCAGAACCTGCCTGGATGGGATCTGTGGGTGAGCAAGCTGTACCGCAACGGCAAGAGCCTCGTCATCACGGGCAGCAACGCCAATATGCTGTCGAGCGAGATGGCTACGGTGCTTACCGGCCGGTATCTGCAAATCGAGATGCTGCCTTTCAGCCTGGCCGAGGTGATGGCGGCTGAAGGCATCGACATCGCCGACATCAAAGCAGAACAGCAGACCCGCGCAAGCCTCATAGCTGACGACTATCTGCGCAACGGCGGCTTCCCCGAGACGGTACTGGCACGTGGCATTACGGGGAACTACCTTGCCACGCTCTTCGACTCTATCCTGCTGAAGGATGTGGCACAGCGACACCACGTCCGCAAGACCACCGACCTATATGGCCTGGCCACCTACCTGCTCTCCAATTTCTGCAACCCTTTTTCCGCCAACGACCTTGCCGAAGAGCTGAACATCGCCAGCGTCACCACCACAAAGAAATACTGCGACTACCTGAACGAACCGTTCCTCTTCTTCTTCCTGCCGCGCTTCAACAACAAACTGAAGCTTATGGCCAAAGCCGACCGCAAGGCATACGTTGTCGACAACGGCTTTGTACAGTCGTCGGCGTTCAACCTGAGCGACAGCCTGGGACGGCTGCTGGAGAATCAGGTGTTTGTGGAACTGATGCGGAAAGGCTACGAACCGGGCAAGACACTCTTCTACTACCGCTCGCGCAACAACCGAGAGGTCGACTTCGTCACCCGCCGAGGCACGAAAGTGGAGCGTCTGATACAGGTATCCTACAGCCTCGACTCGGCAAAGACGCGCAAACGTGAGGCCGGTGCCCTGGTGGAGTGCGGCGAAGAGCTGAAATGCGACGACCTATGCATAGTCACCTTTTCGGAAAAGGAAAAGATTGATGGCGCAAGCCCCATCTCAGTCATACCCATCACCGAGTTTTGACCACAACCTCCCCTCTATCTCCTGATGATAGCCATCACCATTCTCATCCTCACCACCGCCGACGGCAAGCAGCACACCGTGAAACTACTCAAACAATCGGACATCTTCGGAAAGTGAAACGATATTGTTCACCTTGAAAATGTGCGTATCGGTACAATATTCAAGTAATTTTTATCCGATAGAGTTTTCAATGGAAATGAAAACAACCTTTCATTATAAATAAAAAGTCGTATATTTGTACCATAAAAACACGCCAATAATGATAAGCAAATCTACACTCGGTTGACAGCTGATAATAATAAAAAAAACATACCCCAATAAAAATTAATCTTCTTTGCGCTCCTCGCGATGCTGGCCCTCACCGCCGACGGCAAGCAGCACACCGTCCGCCTGCTGAAGCAGCGGACGTCTTTGTGAAATAATTTTACGGATATATGCGTAAAAATACAATAATAATTATTTTTCTGCGTTTATAGCCAAAAAAGAAACACGGGAAAAATGATAGCAAGGAAGGAATATCTGAATCGACTTATCGCTTTCAAAGACAAACAAGTTGTGAAAGTCATCACGGGCATCCGTCCTGCGTCAGCATTTTCGCCGTCGGCGAAATAATCTACAAGATTTACGAAGCTCCGTAAGTCGAGAGCTAATCCGTTGCGGCGGATTTGCAAATCCGATACAACACAGTAATTACTGCTTCCTCCCTTGTCGGCCAAGCCTATGGCACACCACGGCTGCGACTTGGCGATAATACGTACCCGAAATGTTAAAAATATATAAATAGTGTTAAAAAACAAACTTTTTGGGAGCGTTATTCTTCTTATAGGTGTGACAAGAAAATTTTTTCAGCGTTCCTTGTCAAAGAAGCCCCCAATGGGCTCGGTTAAGAAAACAGATTTAGCAACGTTTCGCAAAGCGAACGCAGAACCAAACTTGTTTGAGTTATGCTGAGCCAAAGAAACGTCAACGAAGTTAAACGCACAAAACAACACAACTATGGCAAGAAATACCCTCACCTTTGCGCTCCTCGCGCTGCTGGCAATCACCGCCAACGCCCAGCACTTCGACTGGGTGAAGTCCTACTGGGGAATAGCAACGAATGGCGGTCAGACTGACGGCAACAAAATTATTGGCACTGATGCCGACTCGGACGGCAATGTGTATGTGATAGGTGAATTCACATTGGGCGCACAAATAAATGGCGTTGACCTATTGCCGATGACTCCTTATGGACCCTTCAATAGAACAGTAAATGTTGTCATAGCCAAATTGTCACCCACTGGTGAGTTGCTGTGGCACAAAGCCATTCATTCAAACAATGGGCTCCATACTAGACCCATAGGCATAAAATGTGTAGGTGATACATCCATCGCTTGTATGGCTGATGTCGATTTGCCCGGAGGTAGCAATTATGCGTATTTTTTGGACACACTCCTTCCTAATTCGGAAAGCGGTTTTTTTTTGATGGACATTGACTCAATAATGTCGGGATCGGTGACTGCTTGGCTGTTGTTTTCACCCGATGGCGACCTACAGGAAAGGAAACTGCTGTCAATAAGTTATATTGACATTAACGGCAACGATATTATGGGGGACAGAAACTCTCCGAATGGGTCTCAGTATGCCCAAATGTATTATAACCAAGCTCCCGCCGTCCAAGCTTTTACTGTTGATAATGATGGCAATATCATAATGACGCGTGCGGCTTGGGACCGTTTGTTCTTATACTGCGACACCTGCGATTACCATCAGCAAGAATTCTCACCGGAAAATGGCCTAATTACTGGATTTAACATTCTAGTCGGCGATACTGGAGGATTGAGAAAACTACGTTGTTCAATACCAGAGCCAACATCGCTTAAGAATTATCAACTGTTGAAATTTTCACCGCATTTTGACAGTCTGATTGCCACTGCATACTACTTCGATATGTCGCCAGACGATACGGTTGTCAGCCACATCTCCCTCTCCGATTTACACTCTGTAAAAACCGATAGTAGGAACAGAGTGTATGTTACAGGATCTATTGTGAACGATGCGAGTTACAGAAATGCATTTAATCTTGCGATTCCCAATAGTGACAATTTGATTCTTGATGTGCAGGAAGCCAACAATACAACAGGATTCTTAATCCAATATGATTCCCGACTGGTACCTCAAAGAATAGCCCAACTTAAAGGAGTCAACAACAATTCTCAGTTTACTATGAACTCGACGTTCCATTGTATGAATTTTGACGAGGACAGCAATGTTGTCATTTTAATTGATGTCGGTAAAACTACCGATGATACGAATGATGGCAGATACTTCTTGTATGATACAACCCGACTGGATATAGGCATAACCACCTGTTTTTTGAGAATTGACACAGCCTGGAACTATCTGTCTTCAGGGCAAATCAACAGCCCATCCTCTATTTCCAGATTAAACAAAAGAGTCAAACAGTATGACATTGCCGTACAGAACAACAGAATTATGGCACAAGTCAGATATTGGAATAGACTGGCTACGATAGACAGCACATTTATCACATCGGGGCGTTCGCACGGCCTGATTACTTGGGACTATGACGGGCATTGTATATCTTTCATCGACTACCATTCGCCCTCCCTAAACACGACAATGGGAGGCACCATTCTTCGGGATAGCATCTTATATCTGTCTGGAACATTCCAAGACGGCGCGACTCTACAGGACTTTTCCGTACCAAGCAACGGCTACTGCAACGCCTACATCTCTAAATATGTCGACGCGGCGTTTATGACCCCCTACGTCCACACAGACGACCCCGGCGAGGTAAACATCACGCTGGTGGAGGATGGAAACGCTTTCGTGGCCTACCCCAACCCCTTCCGGCAGAGCGTGAAGATAAGAGTTGAAAGCGGAGCGTTGAAAGTTGAGAACGGGGTTGCCACCGCCTGGCTCACCGACCTCTCCGGCCGCCGCGAGCAAGTGCGCCTCACCCCCGACTGTGAAGGAATGTCCAGTGGACATTCCGATAGCGGAGCGGAGAACATAAGGCAGTACTCCCTTGACTTGACCTCCCGCCCCCAAGCCACCTACCTCCTCACCCTCATCACCGCCGACGGCAAGCTGCACACCGTCCGCCTGTTGAAGCAATCGGATATCTTTACTCGATAAAGAAAACGGATTTATGAAAGCAAACAAGAGAATCATACTGCTGGCGGCGCTTGTTGTGTCCTCGTTTGTCGCCAATGCCCAGTCGGAACAATGGAAAAAATATTTGGACATCCGCAAGCAGTCACGTGCCGACATGACGCCCTGCGAGAAGATGGAGCTTTTTGCACGAATAGACTCCCTGTTCGATGGATATATCCCGTTGCGCCCTGTGGAAATGAACTATATGGAGGCCGCCCTGCAGTGCGGCGACACGGCGACATTCAAGCGGCTGGCCTTTCGCGTGGTCCGATGGAAAGGGTGGAATCCGCTGGTATTCTACTACACAGACCAATACAAGTTTTTGAAGGACTGCGACTGGTGGCTGGAACTGGACTCCATCCAGCAGGCCGTCCACAGCAGGAAGGACTACAGCTATGCCGGAACCCTCCACCAGATGCAACAGGAAGACCAAGTGGCACGCCGTGCTTTCCGCAATCCCTCGCTCACGCCCGCTGAGGAAGATTCGCTCGGTCGCAGGATGCATGATGTGGACTCGGCTAATTTGACGAAACTGAAGTGGCTGATCGACACCCTGGGCTTCCCCACATGGGAACGTGTCTGCTCCTATGGCTCTGCCGACGCCTGGCTCATCGCACAGCATGCGCACCCGTGGTTTCAGTACGGCTACGTAAAGCAGATGCGTCGAGCGGTGGCGGACACCAATGCCGACCCGTCAAATCTGGCCTACCTCGAAGATCGCCTGCGCACAGGACGCGGTCTGCCACAACTTTACGGCACTCAGTTCACCTCCACCAGCGAGAACAACCGCACTGTGTGGCAATGCCCTGTGGCCGACATCAAGGATGTCAACCTGCGACGTGAGCAAATGCTTATGCCGCCGCTGGAGGACTATATCGAAGGCTATCTGAAATCCTCGACCGAAGATGGAATGCTCGACAGCGACAAGCCGCTGACAGAGATGGGGGACGACTATGTGCAATACTATTACCTCGGCGACCAGTTTTCGCTCCTGCCTATGGACATGCAGCAGGGGGTGACGGATGCAGTGGCTTACAAAACTGCAGGCGATTACTGCGCAGCAATTCCCATCTTCTGCTCACGGTTCTCGAACCACTATCCCTTTGTGCGCGACCTGAAGCACTACCTGGAATGCCTTCTGCACAGCGAGTGCGTAGGGAACCAATACTGCTACATCAGCCATTATGAGGTACTGGAGCGAATGGTGCTCTGCGGCTACGAGCCGGACGCTTGGCTCAACTCGCTGCCCAACACGCTCACTGTGCCTCTGTTGGCCGACTACGCAAACCTGCGCGCCGAGTACCTGCGCTACCTCAACCACGAGGACGACGCCGAGCTCACTGCCGCTCTTGCCAGCCGCGCCGATTTCGAGGCCTTGCTTCGCAGCGGCAAGAACTACCACCGTTACGAACTCGACGCATGGAACCATGCCTATCCTTCGCTGCAGAAAATGACCGACGAACTGACCAAAGGCGACTATGAAGCGTTCTTCGCCCTCCTCTGGCGCGAAGTGGAGCGTGGCAACCTCCACGCCGAAGACTACGCCTCGCTCTACGACCGCACATACTATCGCCTCCATGGCAAAGATTGGAGCAAATGAAAACCGATGTCGATGCTGCCTTGAAGCAACTCTACCGCAAACACAAACATACTATTGTGAGTCGGGATACCTTCCTTGATGAATGTAAGATGTTTAAGAAATGGCTGAAGTCGAAATAATTATAATCGAAATTTTTAACCCATGAAAAATAACCCGCCCCCAAGCCACCTATCTCCTCACCCTCACCACGATTGGCGGCAAGACGCATACCATAAGACTAATGAAAATGTCAGACATATTCTCACGATGAAACCAATCAGGAACATATTGCTTTCGCTCCTGCTCCTTGGCATCGGTGTGCCGTGCGGAGCTCAGAGTGTTGTCAACAGAATGCTGGGGACGGACTTTTGGATGATGTTCCTGAAAAATGGAGAAGAATCTTTTGAAATCGGACTTGATATCGACTGTTTTTTTGTACTGACTGCCACCGAGGAAAGTAGTGTCATAATAAGTAATTCAGGTGGCTGGGATACGATGGTGATTGTTCCTGCAGATGGAGTTTTACGTGTGTCTGTTCCCGACGACCAATCGCCAACATACCATTTTGGTGCGCTGATAGAGAACAGAGGTTGGCATATACAGTCTACAACACCTATATCGGTCACTGCCCACAACCACGTGATTGCCAGTCACGATGCTACGACAATTATGCCCACCGATGCTTTGAGCTGCGACCATATGGCTATGGTTTATCAAACGACTCCTAACGGGCCTCAAGTGGGAATCGTAGCTCCGTATGACAATACAAATGTTCAGATAGTTTTTGATAGGAATCTTTGCAGCTTAGACAGTGTTATATATAATGCCGGAGACACACTGGAACTGCAGTTGATGAGCGGTCAGACCTGCCTGTTGCGCAATGCAGGATTGAACTCCAGCCTGGTGCCGTGGGTGACAGGAAATGTCGATTTGACCGGTACGCGCATTCGCAGTAGCAAGCCTGTTGCAGTATTTCAAGGCAATAATACGAGTTATGTTCCACGCTCCTGTAGCGTGTGTTCTGACCATTTGTATGACCAGTGTAAGCCCGTTGAATACTGGGGGACCCATTTTGTATTCAATCCTGTCATTAAACGTCAGCGACGTCGATCGGATTATCCGTCATTTACCTATTATAACTATGGGGATATTGTGCGAGTGTTGGCTTTGGAAGATGGATGCCGTGTGAGTTTGGATGGACAAGAGGTGACGACATTGCAATCTGGAGGATTCTATGATTTTGTTTTTTCTGATCAGTATTCATCGTTGCCTCTCGGATATAATATGGACTTTCATCAATCTCATTGTGTTGAAATTACCGCCACTTCGCCGGTTATGGTCGGCTACTTCATTACGGGGAATCATTTCGGTGGTCATCCGGGCGACCCTGCGTTTATGACTATACCGCCAATTGAGAATGGTGTAGACCACGCTATTTTCCACCCTTACAATACGCGACTTGTTACACAACATTGGATAAATATAGTTACACCAACGTTGTATGCCTCGCAAATCACCCTTGACGGCGTGAATATCAGTAGTCAGTTCTTTTCAACAGCCAACGGCTATAGTTATGCACGTATTCCGGTGTCGGACACCACCCATACGCTCGATGCTGCCGATGGACACTTCATTGCTTGGCTCTACGGGTTGGGAGATCAAGAAAGTTATCTGCACGCTGTTGCCTTGAATACAGTAAACAAGGCATACAATGTATGGGCACAACGGCACGACGCCTGCGTTGGCGACACTGTCACGGTAAGTTTTTTAAAGTATGCCGACAGCCTGTCGTCCGTATGGTACATTGACGGTAATCTGGCTGGAATAGCGATGGACACAATGAACGTAGCATTCGACAGTGCTGGCACGCATCAGATAATGACTGTTATAACTCCAATAGGCGACACGGTATATACTTATATTAACGTTCAAAAGTATCATACAACACATTCAATCGAGACAATATGCTCTGGTGAGTCCTATGACTGGCGCGATCTAACACTAACTATGGCTGGAAACTACTATGACACAGTGTTTGGAATGGGAATATGCGACACTATCTTGGCTCTGCATCTCAATGTTACGCCACCGCCTGTTAGCACATTATACGACACTCTGTGCCAAGGCGACACATACACTTGGCGCGGAAGGACGCTTAACGAAGAGGGCGAATACGCCGACACGCTGTCAAATGCCGTCGGGTGCGACTCTGTTCTGGCTCTGAGTTTGTACTTGCGCCCCTATCCGGAAGTCACTGTCTACGATACATTCTGCACAGGTACCGTTTACCAATGGTATTATGGTCGTTCTATTACAGCGGAGGGTACGTATGTCGATACCATAGGCGTACCCGACGGCTGCGACAGCATAGTTAAACTGGAACTGTCATCTCTCGTAACGCCACAGATATCACTTGCTATATATGAGGACTGTAACAGCAAGGAATACACCATTGTATCAGCCGTGGAACCCGACGACGACATATCACCGTTTTGGACTTCCAATCCAACCGACAGCACATTGGATGGGCAACAATGGGACAGTATTGTCATTTCTCCCATAGCCGCAACGCTCTACACCCTTGCCTTTGAGGGCCGTTGTCCTAACGACACTGTTATATTGCTGAATCCATCGGAATGGCCTGTTGCAGCGATGGAAGTGCATCCGCCAATGCTTGATTTGGACAACCTGCAACTGGTGGCGCAGGATGTAAGCCTCAATGCTACAGGGCGGACTTGGTATGCGGACGATGAAACTGCCGGATATGCCTCGACGCTGTATTATTCTGCCTCTGCTGATGCAGACAGTGTCTTGCTGACTCTTGTGGCCAACCGTGGCGAATGCACCGACACGACATCTGCCACAATACCAATCATCCATAGTGTGATATGGGCTCCCAATGCCTTCACTCCTAACAGCGATAACAACCAACGCTTTATTATTAAAGGCAATGATGTTACGATGATAGACCTGTACATCTATGCCCGTAATGGAGTAATGGTTTGGCATAGCGATAATCCCTTAGAGGGATGGGATGGTAATCTCAAAGACGGGAAATCTTGTCCTCAAGCCACATATACTTGGATATTGCGATACAGCCGTAAAGACCAGCCAAAAATAATACAGAAGGCTGTGGGTACGGTAACCTTGTTGCGATAAAGTTGGATATCCGTTGCGGCGGATTTGTAATCCGACGCTGCTTAATATAAGGATTTGCAATCCGCAAAACACAATGGGCAATGGACAAAAGGAGACAGGTCATTTTTGCCCTTGCGTTGAGAGGTGTTTTATAGACGTTTTTTTGCTTATATTGATGAAGATGGTTGGCACGGGTTGCTTTCATCATATAGATTGGAAATGGCAAACAGGGGAAACACTTGCACGTGGCGTATTGCACCGTCGTCTTTTTTGTCACGGTGCTCGATGGTGGCGAAGTTGCCCAGCGAGCAACGGACTGCGTGGGTCAGGTGTTTCTGGCGCATAAACTCGTACAGGCTTTTCATCTTGCCGCTGACGCCAGCCTTGCATTCTACGGGCAAAACACGGAGGTCGCGGGCAACGATGTAGTCCACCTCGGAGCGTGTCCCTTCAGCCGTGTTTTCCCAATAGTACAGCTCGTGCTGCGAGCGAGGGTTGTTGTATTTCACCAGTTCCCATCCCAGCACCATCTCGGCAAGGCCACCTTTGTTCACCAAGTCTTCGGCTGTGCCTGCAAGGATAAGGTCGGTCAATTGGCGTGCACCGCCCAAATCCATATCGAGGATGCGCAGCAGGAGTCCACTGTCGAGGTAGATGTATTTTCGGAACTTGTCGTTGACTTCGGCTCCGAGAGGGAGGCCGTTGGCGGCTGTGTGGCTGACGCGCTTGATGATGCCCGCATCACATAGCAATGCCAGTGCTTTCTTCACCTCCTCGGCTCGATAGCCTCCGTCCACATGGCTGTAGGTGAACTTGGAGCCGATTTGCATCACGACACTCTGCAAGGTGTTGCGCAGCAACGTGGGGTCAACCCGTTTGGCATATTTGGGGAAGTCGTCATAGTAAGTCAGTTGGATATCGTCGAGCTCAGTCTGGCACTGTCGGTAGTCGTGTGTCGTCACCCACGCGGCCACGCTTGCCGGCATACCGCCCACCATCAGGAAGGTGCGGTAGTGCTGCACAAGATTATTGTAAAGAGCGTCCAGCAGTGGCTTTTCAGCGCTTGCTCCCTGTTTGGCTTTTAGCCACGACTCCTTTCCTTCTGCAATCAGGAACTCGTCGAACGAGAATGGGTAGACGAATAGCGAGCGGATGCGCCCCACGCCGAAAGAAGGCAAATCCTTGAGCGCAAACTCAAGCAGCGAACCGGCTGCCGCCACGTGGAGTTCGGGAAAGTCCTCCTTGAAGGTCCAAAGGCTCTTGATGGCATCGGGTGAAGACTGTATCTCGTCGAGGAAAAGCAACGTCTTCCCCGGTACCACAGGGGTGTTGTAGAGCATACTTAGCATATTCGCAAGTTCGTGAACGTCGTGTATCTTCTGGAATATCTCTGTCATCTCCGGCTGTTTTTCGAAGTTCACCTCTATATAGTGTTCGAACGACTCGCCCAGATGTTTCACCGCACACGACTTGCCCACTTGACGTGCACCTCTGAGCAGAAGTGGCTTCAGGCTGATGCTGTTTTTCCATTCCAGAAGTAACGAGTCTATAAGTCTTTCTATGTACATATTAGAACAGTTGCCAATGATTGTTTCGAGGTGCAAAGATACAACTTTTTGATAAAACCGAGAGGAAAATTGTGATTATTTATGACAAAACATAGAGGATTAGACTTTTGCTATATGATAAAACCGAGAGGAATTATTCTGTCATAGCCCGTGGTATCTGTACCAGCCTAATAAAGTAGACACAAAAAATAGTCTTAGTTGAATATTATTTTACAAAAGTAGACAAATTCGTTGTTTTTTTCGGTTTAATTTTTCTAAAAATAGACAAATCTCCTTTTTTTTTGT
>Ga0256407_10000798_pt1 | contig 71118 bp, 68 predicted proteins | sample RumenRJG_04DNA_FD_193489 | JGI IMG/M metagenome (GOLD analysis project Ga0256407, IMG submission 193489) | Bovine rumen microbial communities from Lethbridge, Alberta, Canada - RJG_04 | ecosystem: Host-associated > Mammals > Digestive system > Stomach > Rumen | place: Canada: Alberta... | reverse complement strand
AGGTAAGTGAAAAATCTGACATGGCAAAATCCTGAGCCGCTCGGCTTTGCCGCTTCGCGCGTCGAAGAACTTTTTGTTGCTCAGGAACTTATAAAGAAAGTTAAACTAAAGTGCTGCGGAATTTAGGATTTATACTTGCACATTTGTTTTCTTTGGATTTCTTTCTCATGTTCGCTTATCAGACCTAATTATTGGCAATCTTGGGTTTAGCCGTCTGGAGGAGGCAGTGTCGGATGCCGAGAAAGTCTCGATGGATCCACCTGGTCGGTTCAGGCGCAGAATCACTGTTGCGGACAATTCTGCCGTCAGGTGATACAATACAATAAGCCTCTGTGGATTTGGTGATGCCCATGGTTTTATTCAATTCCTTAATCCATTCTGCGTTGCTTGAGAAATCGTAATAATTATTCTCTGCGCTGCTTGACATATTGTAATAATAATGCTCGCCCCGCAACTTTGTAAAATAGCGTAGCCGGTGAGCCGTATCCCATCCTGTAGGAGTCAGTTTCCAATGACTATTATAAACGTTCACCCATACGATGTCAAGATCAGCCAATTCTCGTTGTAAGGGTAAAACCACATTTCTAATAAAATAATGGGTATACTCCTGCCAGAAAGTGACAAAGATAGTATGTCCACGATAACGTTCGCACAACGTCTGAAATATCTGTGAGTTGGGAATGCCCTGCAAGGTGTCACCAACGATTTCTATTGCAGCCAACCGGTCATGCTCCTCACGGTATTTATCCTGCCACGTCAGTACTAATTGCCTGTAAGCGGGCGGTAAATTGGCCAACGTTTCAGCAATATCATCAGCGTTGAGCAGGCCAAATTGATTACTCATCTGTTCCCGTAACTTCCAAACCGTTCTCTCACGTTCAATAAATGCCGGGAAGATTGTATTTACATTGATGTTGTATCTGAAAAAATCCCATAGGTCTGTACAGTAGACCAACTTAGGATCATTGAGGAGACGCTCATAAGCTTCCAGTTCTGCTACTACTGCATCGCGCTGCCAGGCAATCAGTTTCTCTTTGGCTATGGGTGATTCATTGGCTTCGTTTTCCAGTTCCATTGGCGGGTCGGTCTTTATTCGCATCACTGTTTGCATCTGCCAGTATAGTCTGACCAGTTCCTTCAAGGCTGGCGACCATTGCTCTTCAACCTTCATCGTGTCGAGTTCAGCCATCCGCAGTTCCAGTTGTCTGGTAGGCGGCATCGCGCGGATTTCAATATAGCGGTTCATCTCTTCTTCGTTCCTAAAGATGTTAGCGAAGTACTTTACGATGAAATCTATATTGTAAAATGACAAATGCTCGTTCAACTCATTGGCTAGTTGCGCCAACGGACCCTTCGTTACGTAAAGGATGGTATTGTTGTTTGTTTTATTATTCATATACCGATAGTTGATCTCACGCATATTGAAATAAACTTCAGTCTCTGTGTCTGGTCCTACATAGACAATACTCATACCTCGTTGCCGTGGATCAAATGTAAGCGTGACAGGTGTGATGTGGGCCACTGGTAAGCGGAAGGTAAAGTCGCCTGTAGGCGATACCTGTGTACTAAGTGTATCACCTTGACTTGGTGATAAGCTTGGATGACGTAATTCGAGTGTTATCTGACTGCACATACCAGGCCTGTAATCCATCAGATGTCCCTTGATGGTTGCCCATCCGAAACGATAATCCACCTTAGGCAAAGTGTCTTGTACGGCCATAATCTCCTTCAGTCGACCCTCTACATCTTTTGGCAACTGAAAAGGTGGCAGGGGATTGCCGTCAAGACGAATGCCGAATATGCCTTGATTGTAATACTGATGATCAATCATGTCTACTTCCGTTACATCAGCCGGCAGTGGTGGAAAAACGAATTGCACATCAAACGCATTCTTACCAATATCCTCAAACGGCCTTGGTTCGTCTGGCTGGAGCCCATAGTCAGAGATTATCTGGCGGAGGGGATAGGTGCGGCCCTTCATATCTCGTAGACAGGTCTCATGACTGAAGAAGAATACATCCGCATCCCGTTTTAAGTAATGCAGATGGAAAACGGTAGCCGTATCGCTCATAGTAACAGAGTCTGTCCACAGACGATCGGGCATACTCTGATAGATATGTTCTGGATTAATTATTGTGCGCTCTGAGGCCAAAGCCTGACAGATGGCAGCGGCAATCACAATTATAATAAGCAGTTGTTTTTTCATCATCGTTTTTTGTTTAGTCATTAGTGAAATCAACGGGCAGCACGAAATGGGCATCTGTAGCACTACCATAGCAGCGGGCAGGAATCCATTGAGGCATCTGCTCCACTATTTTAACGGCTTCATGATATGACTCTTTGTCACCACGAACCAGTCCGATGTCGTCTATCGTTCCGTCTTGTTTGATGCGGAACTGCACGTAGGCCCGTTTGCCAGCCACTGAGGCATCATTCTCTAAAGCCTGAGCAACATGCAGTTGAACAAAGGCCCGCAAGGCAGAGGTACCGCCAGGAAACTCTGGATCTTGAGTGAGATAATGATATTCAGCCCGATAGACATTGTTGACATAATCGTCTGATGAAAGGCTGTCAGTGGTCTCTTGCTTTGTGGACTGTGTTGTTAACTCCGGTTCACGTTCTTTCAGACCGAGGTCTTCTGCAAGAGTGACCACCTTGTCTATCACACCAGACTCCTCGATAACTTGTGCGATGTCCGTTTCTGTTTTCTCCACTTTCTGTTCTATCTCGCCCATCGTTTGCGGACGGGCGAAAGCCATAAGTGCCATAAGGCTCAGAGGCAGAAGATAGGCGGCTTTCAAGGCCACCCATCGTCGGGATGGTTTCTTGTACATCATTTTGAATCTTCGTTTAATTGGACTTTGGTTCAAAGCGTTGACGACAGGCTGCAGTCCCGTGCCAGTGGCTTTTCGTATTAATAACAGCTGATATTCTTCATCTTGTATGCCTGTATCCAATACGCGGCGGTCTGCCTGATATTCATGGACATCACGCAAGTCCTGGCGCAGCATCCAAACAAAAGGAACGCACCAGAGCATACGGCATGTGAACTCGCAAAGCAACATATCCCAGGAATGACCGAGTCGGATATGCGCCAGTTCGTGGTTGATGATGGCACGAGTATTTACATCGCTTGGATTCAGAATAATCCATCGCATCCAACTGCTGGGCGTCTTGATATCGGAATGCACAATGACACAAACACGCTTTGGCACTCCCGACACCTCTATACGTTTGCCTCGATGAATCAGCAACAGCAATGCTGCCAGTTGCCAGAAATAGCGAAACCAATAGATTATGACACCTACAGCATATATTTCTATCAGGAGCAGGAGCGTATTGGCCCAGTTCCATCCTTTCGTTCTCAGGGGCGTTTTGTCATAGGACAGTGCTCCATTGGTAATCCTGTCTATGTTGGAGACATATTCGGTCTCGGCATCCGTAATCCAGTAGTCACCCTCCTTTTTCACGATGCGTTCTTCTAAAAGTATCTGCTGCTCCAGTAGTTCCCGTCCTTGCGTCACGATGTTGGCCTTTGGAGTTTTTATCTGGCACAATGGCAGCACCATACTTGCCACAAGAATAACCAGCAATACCACGCGGTTGAAGCCGTGTAGTGTCTCACGTTTCAGGAATAGGCCGAAGAGCGAGTAGAGCATTGTAAGCGCTACGGCCCACCTTATAATATAGATGATGAATGCTGCCATTGTTTATTCGTGTTTGTTTTCTTTCAGTTCTTTCAGAAAGTCTAGTAACTCTTGTTCGCTAACTTTCTCCTCAGCTACGAGCGAAGACACCAGTTCCATATAGGAGTGTTTGAAATAGCGTGCAACAAAGCCTCCGAGTTTTGTGCGTCCGTATTCCTCTTGGCTGACCAAGGGGAAATAGATGAAACCACGTCCTTGAGGGCGATGGCCTACGTATCCTTTACGTTCCAATGATTGCACCATCGTAGCAATGGTATTCACGTGGGGCTGTGGCTCGGGATACTGCGCAACAATGTCTTTTGGCGCACACTCACCCAACTGCCACATCAGCTCCAAGACTTCCTCTTCTTTGCCTGTAAGTTTCTGCATGCCTTTTCAACGTAATTTTTAGTTTGATGCCACAAAGATATACCTTTTCCTGACATCCTCCAAAAGTTACTTCCATGTTTTAACCTATTTTTTTAGTTGAAAAATTTAATAGTTATTCTTTCCTATAATTATAGTAGGTAGGAAGCGGAAATGTTACAGTTCTTGCGTCCTTTCAGTAGCAAGAGCGGCAAAGCCGAGCGGACTCTGCTCTCGCTGCTCCAGATTTTAGAGGGCCAGCCAAACACGGCCTTCGTCGGTCATGGCAAGGGGCGTAATCTTGTGGTTGACGAGCAGCAGACGGATTCCCGACCTTGGGTCGCCTACCCGTAGCCTTTCGCCGTGGGTGATGTGGAAGTTGTAGGACATCATACACTGGCGGCGGTTCTCCACAGGCTCCTCGTAGAAGGCGCGGAAGCCGGAGCGGTTCAGCTCGGTGAGCATCGGAACTTCGTTCTCGGGCACATGGCTCAGGTAGAAGCCGTAGCCCATCTGGCACACCTCGTCGGCAGTGTGGCCGCAGAGGAAGAGCGGATTGTCCGACACATAGAGGAAGTTCTTACGGTAGTAGTCGATGATGTAGATGCTCTGTTAGGTGGTCTGCGCGAAAGCCTGCGCCGCCTCCACGTAAGGCTGCGCCCGCTGGTAGTCGGCATCGGTGATGCCCTCCACGCGGTTCTCGTACATAAAGAAATCGTCTATCTGTGCCATATTGATTTTAATTTGCAAGGTAGATCAGGGCGTAGATCTGGGGACTCTGGTCCGTTATAACTCTTTGGATAACGTTTCAAAATGCACAGCGGAACCGCCTTCTTGTGCACTTAAAATACAGCCACAATGCCGCGAATATGCCTCTTACGGTAGTTAGGATTAGGAATCATAAACCGCTGTTTCTCCTCATCAGAAAGAGCAGTAATACCAACACCCTTGCTGTCTGCATACTGCTTAATGGCACGTATGTCAACAAGATAAGGCATCGTCGACTCATCCACAGGCTTCATCAATCCAAACATCTATTTCTCTTATAATATTTTCAGTATCCATATCTAGGTGCAAAGATACAAACATCATTTGATACTTCCAAACAATTTTGCTGATTTGTTTCAAAATAATACAAATGGAAAAGTTTGATGAAACGATATTATATGCCGTCACAACTTAGGTCTGTCCGGACATTCCCCGTTTTGTCATCCCCTTTGTGTCCGAAGTGTCTTTTTCGCGCGCGAAAAGAATAAAAATGCAAAGATTGTAGGATTATTCAGAAAAAAGAGCTATCTTTGCAAACATGATGAAGAGTTTTGAAGAATTGGGCGTCAGCGAGGAGATTCGCCGCGCCATTAGTGAGATGGGATTTGTACAGCCCATGCCTGTACAGGAGGCCGTCATTCCCTACTTGTTGGAGAACAGACGCGACGTGATAGCACTGGCACAGACGGGAACGGGAAAGACGGCGGCGTTCGGACTGCCGCTGCTGATGAGACTCGACCTGGGCAACCGCGACACACAGGCGCTGGTGCTCTCGCCGACGCGCGAGCTGTGCCTGCAGATAGCCGACGACCTGCGCGACTTCGGCCGCTACATCGACGGACTGCACGTAGAGGCGGTCTACGGCGGAGCGGCCATCGAGCCGCAGATGCGGGCACTGCGCAAGGGGGCACAGGTCATCGTGGCCACACCGGGACGACTCCTCGACCTGAAGAACCGCGGCTTCGCCCACCTGGAGAACGTGACGAACATCGTGCTCGACGAGGCCGACGAGATGCTGAACATGGGCTTCTCGGAGGCTATCAACGAGATTTTCGAGGCACTCTCGGAGGGTCACTCGACGCTGATGTTCTCGGCCACGATGAGCCGCGACGTGGAGCGCGTGGCGAAGCAGTACCTGAAGGACTACGAGACCATCGTCGTGGGTTCGCGCAACGAGGGCGCCGAGAACGTGAACCACGTCTACTATATGGTACACGCCAAGGACAAGTACCTGGCACTGAAGCGCATCGTGGACTACTACCCGAAAATCTTCGCCATCATCTTCTGCCGCACGAAGTTGGAGACGCAGGAGGTGGCCGACAAGCTGATACGCGACGGCTACAACGCCGAGGCACTGCACGGCGACCTGAGTCAGCAGCAGCGCGACCTGACGATGCAGAAGTTCCGCCAGCACACCGTCCAGCTGCTGGTGGCCACCGACGTGGCAGCACGCGGACTCGACGTAGACGACCTGACACACGTCATCAACTTCGGACTGCCCGACGACATAGAGAACTACACCCACCGCTCGGGGCGCACGGGGCGCGCCGGCAAGAAGGGCACGAGCATCTCCATCGTCCACTCGAAGGAGAAGCACAAGATACGCAACATTGAGAAGGAGATAGGCAAGCAGTTTGTCGAGGCCGACATCCCCAGCGCTGAGGAAATCTGCAAGAAGCAACTCTACAAGGTGATGGACCAAATTGTGAAGACCGACGTGGACGACGAGGAGATAGCACCATTCATTGCCGACATCAACCGCTACTTCGAGTATATCGACAAAGAAGAAATCATCAAGAAGATTGTCTCCCTGGAGTTCGGGAAGTTCCTGGCCTACTATGCCGACGCACCGGAGATAGAGAAGGTGAAGGAGGAGCGAGGCAAGGGCAAGGAGAAAGGCGGCTACCAGACCGACAAGCAAAAACTGCAGAACAAGGCGGAGAAGGGCTACAAGCGGCTGTTCATCAACCTCGGCAAGAAGGACGGCTTCTTCCCCGGCGTCCTGATGCAGACACTGAACCGCTACGTCGGCGGGCGGCAGACGGTGGGACACATCGACCTGCTCGACACCATCTCGTACTTCGAAGTGCCCGAGCGCGACGCCCGCAAAGTGATGACACAGCTGACGGGCATCCGCTTCAAGGGGCGCACCGTACGCTGCAACGATGCTGACGAGGGCGACAAGGCAGCAAAAAACGTGCCAAACCGTCCTAAAGACCACTACAAAGAATTAACCAAAAATTCACCAAGACAAAATGAGAACAAAAAAGCGCCATTTCATCGGGAAAAAGACGACTGGCGCACGCTGATGGGAAAGGCTCCTGGTGAATTAAAAGGTGAAATTCCCGACTTCAGCGAAGAGGGTTGGGCACGTCGGCGACCCAAGAAAAAGTAAACGAAAAGCAAACACGATATGAAGATTTGTGTGTTTTGCTCGGCCAACGAGCAGATAGACCCCGACTTCTTCAGCGCCACGGAGGAGCTGGGTAGATGGGCCGCCAAGAACGGCCACGCGATAGTATATGGCGGCGTGAACCAGGGACTGATGGAGTGCTTAGGGCGGGCGGCCCACGAAGCCGGCGGCCGTACCATCGGTGTGGTGCCTACCATCGTGGAGAAGACGGGAAGGGTCAGCGACCATGTAGAGATAGAGATTCCCTGCGACAACCTCAGCGACCGCAAGCAGCTGATGATGGACAAGTCCGACGTCTTCATCGCCCTGCCCGGCGGCATCGGCACCCTCGACGAGATTTTCACCGTAGCGGCCTCCGCCACCATCGGCTACCACCAGAAGCCCGTCATCCTCTACAACCTCAAGGGCTTCTGGAATCCGCTCATCCAACTGCTCGACGACCTGCAGGAGCGCGGTATGGTACGCGGCCAATGGCGCGACTACATCAATGTAATCAGCAAGTTAGAGGATTTGGACTTGCAGTGAAACACGGCCGACAGATGAAGAGGTTGCTGATACTGTTGCTGACCACGGCCAGCCTGCTGACCGCATGCCAGATGTCGGACTCAGCCGCTCCACATCCTTTGACGGGAGACGGTAGCGACAGTTCAGCCATGAAACTACATAAAATGACACAGCAAAAAGTCCTATTCAGCCATTAGGCTGTCAGCCAACTGCTCCAGTAAAGCCTCGTCGGCAGTCTTCATGCGAGAGCGGATGGTGACCATCGGCTCCATGATTTCACAGTCTTTCAATCCCTCTATCATCGAGCGCATCACCTTGCCAGCCGTAGGTGCCCAGCTGCCGTTCTCGATGATGCCGAAGCGACGCTTCTGGTAGTTCTTGATCTGCAGGTGATAGAGGAAGTCGTGCATCACAGGGAACACGCCTGCGTCGTAGCTCGATGCAGCCACAACGACGGTAGGATAACGGAAAGCGTCTTCAATGACCTCGGCCATATCGTCGCGGCTCAAATCACTGACAACAACTTTCTTGGCTCCCTTCTCGCGCAATATCTCACCCAGGCGCTCGGCAGCAGCGGCCGTTCCACCGTGAATGCTGGCATAGGCAATCAGGATGCCTTCGCTCTCGGGCTCGTACTTGCTCCATGTGTCGTACAGTTTGATGGCAGTAGCCAACTGTTCACCCTTGAGCACAGGACCATGCAGCGGACAGATGGTCTGAACATCAACTGCAGCCAGTTTCTTCATCACCATCTGTACCTGCGTACCATACTTGCCGCAGATATTGAAATAGTAGCGACGCGCCTCGCAGGCCCAATCGTCAGTTTCTTTTTCCAATGCTCCGAATTTGCCGAAAGCATCGGCAGAGAAGAGCACTTTGTCCGTGCTGTCGTAGCTCATGATGACCTCCGGCCAGTGTATCATCGCAGCCCCGATAAACTTCAGCTCATGGCGGCCCAGCGAGAGCGTATCACCCTCCTTGACTGTCATCACGCGACCTTCGAAATTAACGCCTTCGAAGAAGTTGGGCAGCATTTTCACAGCCTGAGCACTACATACGAGCTGCAGGCCAGGATATGTCTCCAGCATCCAGGCAATGAGCGCAGCATGGTCTGGCTCCATATGGTGAGCCACCAGATAGTCTGGCTGGCGCCCACCCAGTGCTGCCGTCAGGTTCGCTTTCCACTCTTCACCCTTGCGACGGTCGGCAGTATCCAACACTGCAATCTTCTCGTCGTCAATGAGATAGGAATTATAACTCATGCCCTCAGGCACCACATACTGACTCTCAAACAGATCAATGTCAAGATCGTCAACACCGATGTACTTAATAGTATCATTCATCATATTCATATTTTTATATTTCTTCCATTTCCTTCACACAGCTTCGCCGCTTGACCAGTTCAAGAATTCTCGTTTCTTCTCATCTGCAAACTCCTCGTCGATGCTGTTGTTCAGGCTCTTACAGCAGTTGGCCGAGAAAGCCGAGGCACAAGCCATCAGCTGGTCCCACTGCTTCTCGGTCATGCCGCACTCGATCTCGGAACGGGTGATGCCGTAGCGAATGAGTCCGTAGACGAAGCCGGCGTTGAAGTTGTCGCCGGCACCGATGGTGCTGACGGTCTCCGTCGGCGGCACGGGGTACTGCTTGCTAAAACCGCCGTCGGCGCGCACCTCGACGGGCTGGGAGCCACGGGTATAGATAAACTTCTTGGTATAGAAGGAGATTTCGGAGCGATAGACGGCGTCGCAGTCCTTCTTGCCGTACATCACGTCGAAGTCTTCGTCGGAGCCGCGCACGATGTCGGCCAGCTCGAAGTTCTCGAGGATATTGGGCGTCATCTTCACCACCTCATGGCGATGGGAAGCACGGTAGTTGACGTCGTAGTAGAGGATGGCACCGCGGCTCTTGGCATAGTCGAGGAAACCCTTCACCTGGGGGCGCACCACGGGATTGATGGCGAAGAAGGAGCCGTAGATGACCACGTCGTCGGGCTGTACGTCGGGATAGACAAAGTCTATACGGTCGTGGGGATGGTCCTTGTAGAAGATATACTCGGCATTGTTCTGGTCGTCGAGGAAAGCCAGCGACAGCGGCGACTTAGAGTCGGGGAAGACGCAGACGCCGGAAGCGTCGACACCGTTCTGCTCGAGGTAGCTGATGACCTGACGGCCGATGCGGTCGTTGCCCGTCTCACTGATAAACATCGTTGGCACGCCGGCACGTCCCAACGAGATACAAGAATTAAAAGCCGAACCGCCGGGCACCGCCTGGATAGGCGTGTCGCCACGGAAGATGATGTCGAGAACGGTCTCGCCGATTCCTATTACTTTACGCATAAAAGATGTAGTTTCACGTTTGCGGATGCAAAGGTACTACTTTTTTATCATTTTACGCCATTTCAGGTAGCCAAAAATTGCAATCACCACATAGAGGGCGTAGAGCGACGCCTTGAAGGGTATGTCCTTATAGAAATAGAGCACCGACGTGACCACGTCGACGGCAATCCAGATGAACCACTGCTCCAGATACTTATGTGCCAGTGCCCAGATGCCGACAATGCTCAGGGCGGTGGTGAACGCGTCGGCCAGCGGCACGTTGCTGTTGGTGAACGTGACGAGGAGCCAGTAGATGACAGCCCACAGGAAGAGCGCCAGCAGACCCATCCTCAGTCCCTCCTTATAAGGGATGGAAGAGACAGGGAGGGGAGCAGACCGTTCTGCTGCAGAATCTTCACCTTGAGAGTAATCACTCCCCTCCCTCACAGGGAGGGGGCGGGGGTGGGTCTCTCTGGGGCGGCTCCACCGCCACCAGCCATACACCGTCACAGAGAGATAGTAGAACTCCATGCCGCAGTCGGCATAGAGTCCCTTTTGATAGTAGAGCACGATGCCGAGGGTCTGCATAGCGAAGCCGACGGCCCACATCCAGACGCTGGCCCTATACTCTAAGAGAATATAGGCCAGGCCAAGGACGGTGGTCGTGATGTCGAGCCAGTGGGCAACGATAAATTCCATTTTTTATTAGAAATACAAGTATCGTAAGTTTTTTTTACCACGAATTTCGCGAATTATACGAATTTTAGCTGCGCAATGTTATCAATTTTTACGAATTTTTCGAATGAAATCGCAAGCGATTTCCTGCTGCGCCAGCCAATTCGTGAAATTCGTTAATGCATCATCATGATATTCTGCATAGAAAATTACTGCGAGCACTCGTGAGTCTTCGACAAGTTTCGTTTAATTCGTTAAATTCGTGGTCGTTATAAATCATTTAGAAACGTAGTGTGACGTTGCCCATCATGGTAAAGCCCGCCATGGGGATGAAACCAATCTGGTAGTAGCGGTTGTCGTTGGGATGACCGTAGCTGTCGCAGATGGCGGAGTAGACCCAGCCGTTGGCGGCATAGCGGCGGTTGAACAGGTTGTTGAAGTTCAGACCGAAGACTACCTCCCTGAACAGCAGCGTGGGGAAGGCGCAGCCCGGCTTGCGCTTAGACTGTAAGGTGTAGCTCAGCTGCACGTTGCTGGTAGAGTAGCAAGGCAGGGCACGGTCGTCGTTCTCGGTATTGTCGAGATACTGGCGGCTGACGAAGTTGGTGTGCCAGACGGCAGACAAGCCCTTGTGGTGCAGGCTGACGAAACCGTTGAGGATGGTCGACGGCGAGAAGGCCAGCGTGGAGTTGTCGTAGTGGATGGTCCGCGTACCGTTGTCCCAGTCCTCGACCACCTCGTCGAAATCCTTGATCTTGTTCTGGCTCAGGGCTGCATTACCCTCGATGGTGAGCCACGGTGTGGGGTCGATACCGGCCTGCAGCTCTATGCCCATGCGGTAAGAGTCCTTGATGTTCGTGGTCAGGTTCTCGCCGATGTCGCTCACGGCTCCCGTCTGTACGAACTGGTCGGTGTAGTCCATATAATAAAGGTTCACGCCTGCGCGCAAGAGGTCGTTGGTGAAGGTGTAGCCCACCTCATAGTCGAGGACAGACTCAGCCGAAGGGGCAGGATAGGAACCGTTGTCCGTAAAGTTGTTGCGCTCGGGCTCGCGGTGGCTCATGGCTACCGAGGCATAGACACGGTGGCCGCCAGCGTGCCACGACAGACCGGCCTTGGGGTTCAGGAAGTCGTACTTCTTGTCGATGTCGAGGCGCTGGTTGTAGTAGCGGCTTCCCTCCTCGTAGAACTTGTCGTTGATGCCGTCGGTCTTGTAGCCCACGTGGCGGTACTGGACGTCGGCGAAGGCGTCCCACTGGTCGGTGAGCTTGTAGGCTGCCTTCACGAAGACGTTGCCGTCGAACTTCTCTGCACCAGAACCGTAGTATTTGTATGTCGAACCAATAAGATTGCTCAAGCCCTTGTCGGCGGCATAGGTGACATAGCCAAAATGGTCACCCCAGAACTTCTGTACCGACACGCCACCGATGACGTCCCATTTCTCGTCTCGATAGTTGATGTTGCCCACCAATCCGGCAACGTCCTGCCGTAAGCCCTTCTTGCGCACGAAGTCGGTCTTCTTCAAGCCATTGTAGACGAGGCCAAACTTCTTCAGCTTGTTCTGCGGGCGGAATTCCTCATAGTAACCATAACCGTGCGTATAATGCAATGTGGCTGAAGCCGTCCAATGCTCACTAAGCTCGCCACTGACCGTCAACAGATTGTGGTTCTGCCAGAAGTTATCCGTCGTCCTATCCCAGTATGAACCGTCGGCCATCTTGTAACGCTCGGTGACGTAGCTGCCGCTGGCGTCCTTGGCAAAGTTGCCGTCGGCATCGTAGGCTAACGTTTCATAGAGCGTGTTGTACTTGCCGAGGCCGGCCTCCCACATATCCTTGTAGGTCTTGATGCCTGTCGTTGCGCCGTAGGTGCCGTCCATCAGACTCATGTCGTTGTCGCCGGCGGTGACGCCGTTCCAGGCCTGGCCCGTACACTCGAAGTTTCCTATGTTTTTATAGGCTATGCGCAGCCCCTCCTTCATCCACGTCAGACCGCCATAGTAGCTGCCTGAGCGGCCGCTGGTGCCGTGAATAAAGCCGTCGGTCGTGGTCTGATGATAGGCGCCGTCAATAACGAGCCGTCCTACACCGAAGTTGAAGGCGCCCGTCGAGAAGTTGCCGCCCCAGTTCCAGGTGTTGTACGTGCCATAGCTGGCCGACAGCTCCAGACTGGGCGTCAGCAGGGGCGTGGCCGACTGCAGGGCCACCGTGCCGCCGAAGGCGCCGTCGCCGTTGGTCGACGTGCCGACGCCGCGCTGTATCTGCACCGAACCGAGCAGCGAGCCGTAGCTGTTCATGTTGGCCCAGAAGACGCACTGGTCCTCGGGCGAGTTGAGGGGCACACCGTCGAGCGTCACGTTGATACGCGAGTCGCCGGCACCACGGATGCGCATATAGGTGGTTCCCGTTCCCACGCCGTTCTCGCTCCATGCCAGGACGCCGGGCGTCTGAGCAAAGAGGAAAGGCAGCTCGCGCCCCGTCTTGGAGAAGTCGCCAAGTTCCTTTTTCTTAATGTTACTCACGGCGTAAGGTGCATTCTTCTGCGCACGCACACCGCGTACCACCACCTCAGAGAGTTTCTCCACCTGCGTGGAGTCGTAGAGCGCCGCCCGATTCTGGGCACCCACACTGGCCGACATCACTGTGGCCATTGCCAGCAAAACAATCTTTTTCATACTTACTTGTACCTTTAATTAATAAATAATGTAAAGGGGAACCTTGTGTTGATAAAACGTCATCCATCCCTACGTCGGCATTATCCGAATCAGGTTAGAGGGTATCATCTCAGCCCACAACAGTGAGCACCCCTTGAATTGCGGGTGCAAAGGTACAACAATTTGTTGAGTTAACGAAATAAAGTGGCAAGATTTTTCTATTTCCGTACACGTCAGTTAAATTTATTTTAAATTACACCTTATCATATAGAAATAAGAGATTTTATTTGTATTTTTGCAATCAAGTATCGGCCAATCGTCTCTAAGAACATGGAAAGTGAGATAACAGCAGCGTTCAACGAACTAAAAGCAAGACTACAATGAGCTACGTACCGCCATTCATAGTTAGTGATGAAATCATGTCACTTGTGGCAGAGATTGCAGAAATCATAGGTCATCTCTCTGCGACTACGGAACAAATGCCAATGCCATTGTTGCGTAAGAAAAATCGCATCAAGACCATTCAGTCGTCGCTTGCCATTGAAAACAACTCACTTTCAATAGAACAGGTCACTGCCATCCTGGAAGGGAAACGCGTATTAGGTCCTCCCAATGAGATACAAGAGGTGAGAAATGCCATAGATGCTTACGAACTGCTGTTAGAACTCAATCCGTACAAAGAAAAGGACCTGTTGAAGGCTCATCGATTGATGATGAACGACCTTGTGAAGGAGAATGGGCGATATAGGGCAGGAGGCGTAGGCGTGTTTGACGGAAAACGATGCATTCATCTGGCGCCACCAGCTCAGCGTGTGCCTCTATTGATGGCAGACCTGTTGAGTTGGGTGAAGTCAACGAAAGTTCATCCGCTCATCAGCAGTTGTGTGTTCCATTATGAGTTTGAGTTTATTCATCCTTTCGCTGATGGTAATGGTCGAATGGGGCGCATGTGGCAAACATTACTACTGATGCAATGGAAGCCTGTCTTTGCATGGATTCCTGTAGAGACCATCGTCAAGGAGCACCAACAAGATTATTATAATGCGATTGCCCAAAGTGACCATGATGCCAACAGTACACCTTTCATCACTTTTATGCTCCATTGTCTGTTGGAGGCATTGAAGGAAATGCAAGAAAGTAACCAGAAAAGTAACCAGAAAAGTAACCAGAAAATTCTTGCTGCCATGCGCCGCAATCCTTCTATCACCATCAAGGAGCTGCAAGAAGAAACGGGATTGTCAGAAAGTGGCGTCAAGAAGATTATCCGCCAGCTACGAGCCGACAATATGATTCAGCGTATAGGTGGAGCGAAAGGTGGTCATTGGGAAATTGTAAAGGAGGAAGAGGTATGAAATCTTCCTTTTCATTCCGTTATCGACGTAACAATCTGAATACCGTGCTTGGCCATTTGTTCATCGGAACTGACATTATAATATAGGTTCTTATCATCAAATGCCACATAGGTTTCAGTAGCAAATGTAATAAGTCCGACGTTATCGCCGAACTGTACATCGTAGAGCACATCATTGAGCGACTTGGGTATCTTGTAGTATGATTCCTCGCCATGCTTTATGTAGATGTGCTCATTGGTTATCGCTGCCAGGAGCATACTGAATTCGTAGTCATCGGCAGCATACTGGTTAACTCTTATCGTTTCGCTTCTATCGAGGATGGACTTGAAGAAATTCTCGTGAGCACTGCGCATCATGTGGCTAACGCTGAACCATTCCTTCCTTTCGCCCTCTGCCACAAACGTCAAGACATTGTTGTCCATTCCGAACTTCTGATAGGAGAACAGTGCTGTCGGCATTGGCTGACCAGACAGCATTGCCCTGATAGCTTGGGGGTGAACTATGACTGCCACCGTGTCATCGGACTGCTGATAGAATGAAATGAAGAACTTTGTATATCTGAGTTCGCGGTAGTCGTCCTTCAGTTCATACCGATACATACTATAGCCGTTGCTGACTTCCTCAAAATACCAAAACGACGTGAACGAGTCGTTTTCAGTCCAAATACCACTTATTTCAGGCATCACCCGCTTGTTAAGTAGTTCGCGGTTGGTAAAGCTCAACCTGTTCTGGGTAGATATGGCACTGTATGCAGATAAAATCTGGTTGGTAACGTAGATAAGATGCAAACGTGACTTTTTCTTGGGGTTACGTCTCACCTCTTCTTCCATCATTGCTATTGCTGGTAGTTCCTGAAGAGGGAGGTCTTTACAGAGGTCTCTCAGTAAGGCAAAAGTCCGTCGATAGTCAGCATCGATATTGATTACATCACCATTTTTGGCAGACAACCGGGGAAGGCTGCCTGTTAGCATCAGGAGCAAGATAGCAATATGCTTATCTTCCAGTCTCTTCCCGATGAAGTCCAGTTCATCTGATAACTGGCCGCTCCCAAAGAAATAATCAACGATCTGGGGCAACAGCGTTTCGCCGCGAAGTCTGATGCTGTATCGTTCGATAAAGTTGTCAACATCCTCGTAAGAATCCACGATTGTCTGGAGATCCAGATCCGTCAGTTCATGGCAGATATAACCAAGTTGGTGAAATATCGCTTCTTTCATAAAGAGCGAGTTTCCCCCCTTCCTTGCGAGTGAGTTACGGTTGGAAACAGAGAATCCGACAAGCTTTTCCAGCTCGTCTGCTGTATTACAAAACAAGCGTGTCCTGTCTATGAGTTTGAGCCATCCCTCAACCTGCATTCTTTTGTGTTCCTTGTCCATGTCCGCTGATTTTTTTGCAAAAATAACATTTTATCCAGAATAATCCAAAGGGTAAGAAATAAAAGTACCTAAAGCTTCCATATTTTATTAAAAATACTGCACCATTCAGGAATATCTCCGTACATATTCAATCCTAAATACCAGACACCACGTTTTTGGTTGTTTTCAATCATTGAGAGCGTGTCAGCCGACGGTTGGGGGATTCTAAAATCACTAATTAATAATACGTCTGCATTAGTGTAGTTTCGAGAAGAATTTAACAAATTATTCACCTCAGACAATAGTTCTGTAACATCAGTACCTCCACACAATTCCGGCAAGGACAGCCCTTTCTGACATCGCCCGTAACTATTTGCTCGCTGTTTCCTCCGTTCTTCTGTAAGGTCAACAATGACAATATTAACAGAAAAAGAGATCAAAAGACATTTCTTTTTCATTTTTTCTGCAAGAAAAGCTAAATGCGAAATGAGGTCGTGAATATCATCCATATACCAACTCATGGAATCTGAAGTGTCAACACATATAATCATAGGTCCTTTTGAGATTGCAGAAGTGCTTCCTATTTGTTGTGGTGAGTGTCCCATTTTTGATTGATGGTTGAAAACCTGCAGGTTACCTGTGAGATACTTTTTTAGGAATATTGCTTCCAACTGGGAATCAGAAAACAATGCCATTTCCGCTGGCATAATGGAATGTAACTGTTTCCCAATAGTTATGCCTACAATGTCACTTCCAGAGGAATGGTTTACAATGATTTCTCCATCTTTGGACAAATTCAACTTTCGTTTTCCAAATTCATTGGTGCTTCTTCCCATAAAACTCAATATCTCATCAATGACTGGGTCTTTATGGGCGGATTTATATAGCAACACGGCTTGCCTTGCTTCTTTCGCCGTCCATCCGCCATTATATATTCTCATAGCATCACCTATTTCCTCCTCACTCATCTTATAGTATTCAGAAATACTTCTAAGGACTTCTACATCGTTTTGATATTTCATGTCAATTGGTCTTGACTTTAGCTTTATTTGCTCTGTTAGCTTCTTTTCGGACCTATTACGCAATGACTTCTGTACGTCATTTGTTAGTCGCTCCCAATTAGCATCGTCACCAAGGTTTTTATATTCTCCCTTCTTAAACCCGTCATCTTCGAGTTCTTGTTCAAGACGAGTCAGGAGTGCATTACCGTTTGCCTTTCTCTTTTGTAGTGACCAATCTTTCATTTTTTCTGCCTGTTCCCACTGGCTCAAATGAGCAGACCTTTCGAATTGTTCAAATTTCAAAATCTCAAAAATGAATTGTCCCATGACGTTTCGGTAAGCCTCTCGACAAATATTGCTTGACAAGATTTGTAGCCGTAACAATGGATTGCTGGCATGTCCACGAATATAATTGAGCAAGGGATCCTCGTATTGTTTAAATGGCTCATCGCTATCCAAGTCTATGTCAGCAGGGGGAACCTCTCCTGTTTCACAGAAAATATCAATGAAGCGCATATAGTAATCAAAATCAAGGAGTGAGTAGCCAAAAGGCTTCGCATTATTCATATTCATCCAGTTTTTGCATTTCCATTCTAAGTTTCGAAATTTCTTTGTTAAGAATCTTTATATAGTTGTCTGCCTCGCTTATATCCTCTGGCGACAGGAAGGCGGACGAGTCAAATTGCTTCCGTAACAAACTGATACCATCACAAATATCTTCTATTTTACAGTAGAAATCATCATATTGTTTAATCGGAACTTCTGGGAGTTTTTGCTTTTCACCCTCCATGAGTTTTTCAATTTCAAATTGCATACCATTTATATATATGTGGTTCTTGTCACGTTCTAAATACACATGTCTCCAGCCTTCAGGAAGAGAGTCGTCACCTATAGCAGCCTCCTCCATTGACCCTGTCGGGTTTAAAGAGTGTAGGATGGTTCTTTTATTGTCTGTTGGGTCTGGATGACTTAACCCTTGCGCCTGATTTATTCCACCTCCTTGTCTTTGGAACGGGAGCTGTTGATAATCTGATACTTGTATATAGGTGTTCCCTGTGTCATGGTCGCAAACATGATAATACATCAGATCGAATATTTTCTTATCCCTATCTATATTGTCGCGTGCAACTTCGTTAGCGGCTTTTCTGACAAGTTGACGGTGTATTACTTCTTTCATGGATGCTTTTATTTCGCCAATGGCTTTCAAAATGCCGCTAAAGATGGACCTGACAACCACTTTCCTAATTGGAGCAATCTCGTCCAGTTCTCCCCAAAGCAAATGCTTCAGAAGCATAAGGTCAACTGGTACGACTTCCTTCCTGTCCTGCATAAACGCAGCAGTCCTTAACAGACGAACTATTTTTTTCCAGCGTCTGTCACTTATATATATGTTTCTGTGTTCAACGTTTTCCTCCGTTGGGTCAGAAATAGCTACATTCTTAATTGTCTGACGGATTTCATATAGAACATCCAGTATATTTTCAGGAATGCGGACTTCACGTATCGCTTTTTGATATTGAGAATATTCCTCCGCTGTAATCCCATTTATGCAACGGCCTTCCTGAGTTTCATCACCCAAAAGCATTTCCTTGAACAATTTTTTGTCCTTAATGGGATTGCATATTATTCTAATCGCGAACCTGTCCCAAAGTGCTTCAAGTCCTTCATTCTCAGCAGGAAGTTCATTGCTCGCAGCAATAAGTAGCTTCATAGGAATTTTTATTTTGTGATTGCCATTGATAAATGTTTTTTCATTGATGGCAGTTAATAGCGTATTTTGGATAGCAGGACCCGCTTTCCATATTTCATCAAGGAATACTATGTCTGCCGATGGAAGATACCCCTCTATCACTCGTTCATACACATCATCTGTCTTTAGACGGCTGATACTGACTGGACCGAAAACCTCATCAGGGGTGGAGAACCTTGACATGAGATATTCAAAGCACGAAGCACCTACAAAGGCTTCATTCAACCTGCGAGCCACCATTGATTTTGCAATACCTGGAGGGCCTAATAAGGCCATGTTTTCTCCGGCTATTGCAGCAAGTAGGCCTAGTCTAACCTCTAACTCTTTCTCATATAGATTATAAGAAAGATCTTGGATGAGTTTGTCAAATCTCTGCTTCATATTCTTAATACGTGTTTTTGTGCTTGCAAAATTACACATGTTTCATTTTTCTTAGCTATATGCATAATATAATAAAGGTGAGACAGCTCACTTTTACTTTGGTTTCGTACAATTCTACGAAATACATCACATAATCACAGGCCATGCCAACAATCGTTCACCTAAAAAGTGTACAATTCACAAGATTTTGCCAATTTTGCATCAGAAACAAGCACGATATGTTAAAATACAGTCGATGAAACGTTAAATTGCAGTCCGTGATATGAGAAAAGTAGTTGTACGTTTGGTACTTTCCCTGGAATTCATTATATTTGCCAATGCAAATTTTGGTGACGGGGGACTATGCACCCTACGATCCATGTTGCACGACAGGCTGACAAGCTTTGACCTAGTTAAATCTGGAAAATTTACATCAGGTGTCAAAACGAGTTTAGTCAAGTTAGTCTTGTACCTTCTACAGAGGGCACGGACTGCTTACTATATTTGTGACACCGGGTATTCCAGAACCTTGCTAGGCAGATATAGAGAAGTTGGACGAGTCCTCCTTCTTTTATGCCCTTGAATTTATTAATTATACCTATTACTACTATGCCGTTATTTAGAATTACAGTAAAATCAAGAGTAAATACCAACGGTATCCGATTGGAGCCAGGTATGAGTGTTGACGTAGTGTCACAGTCTTTCAGCGACCCCGTTCATACCAACGGCGGTCAGAGTGTAGCCGATGCTTTCATGCGTATCTATGGAGTGGATATCAAGAAAGCGGGAGCTTTGAACGGAGTGTATTTGAAAGTAGATAGAATTTGTTAATTATGAGTGGAATAGATAAATTGATAGAAATTGCCGAATATCTGGGTCTTACACAGATAGTCACTGACCTGCAGTCCATTGACAACCGTTCCCGCCAAGGAACCGCAAATCTCATTCTTCCTTTGGTAGGAGAGTTCAGTTCTGGCAAAACGACTCTGATTAATTCATTGACCGACAGCAAGAAACTTGAAACGGCAACAAAGCCGACTACAGCAACCATTTATGAGGTTCATTTTGGATGCGAAAGATGTCACGCCACAGTCCTTGATAAAGAGGGCATTTTCTCTGAGGTGGATGATATTGCCGAATTGAAAAACGACAAGTTGGCTGATGCTATAGCTGTCACTGTTTTTGACACTTCGTCAAAGGTTCCTTCGTCAACGATATTAGTAGATACTCCGGGACTTTCTTCACCCGACCCAAAGCATAAATTAACACTCGTAAATTTTCTCCCAAAGGCCGATGCACTCTTGCTGGTCGTCGATATTAACCAGCAAATAACAAAATCCCTGACCGATTTCATTGAAGATATGAAGTTGTCTAAACGGCCGATATTTCTTGTGCTGACAAAGGGAGACACAAAGTCAGACTCTGAAATTGATGCCGTAAGGAAGCACATCAGTGAGAATTGTAAGATTCCAGTCAAGAACGCCGTCGTTGTTTCTGCGTCTAAAGGTAATCTTGATGATTTCTATTCTCTGCTATCTAGCATAGAGAAGGATAAGAAGGCGATTATTGCTCAGGTTGACTGTCAAAGAACGAAAATAATAGCAGACACTTTGGCAAAACACATAGAAGAATTGATGAATGCCTCTTCTTCTGACGAAGAACTGAATGCCTCTATTCGCCGTTGCCAATACGAGTTAGACAAGATCAAACGTAACATAGACAGACTGGTTGACTCCCTATCTGATGATATAGAAGAACAAAGCAGACTTACGGCACGCAGATTTGAAGATGCCATCTTTGCAAAACTCAATGGCCTTGTAACAGGAAGTAGTATGAATTTTGACATGGATGCCATATCTGCTATCAATAGTACAACGGCACTCATGATAAATGAATACAGACAGAAAATTCAAGATCTTCTAAGGAGCAAGGCACAGAGTCAAAAGAACTCCGAATACGAAGTGCCTCTTTCATCTTTAAAGGAATTGGATATGAGTGCTGTCCAAATGGAGGGGTTGAGCTACAACTTGGACCTGAATACAATGGGACATGAGTACGATGGCATAATTAAGGTAGGTGTTATAGCCGCCGCTGCTGTGGGAACTGCTGTTGCAATAGCTTCTACGGGGGGCGCAGCAGCTGGGGCTTTGGCAGAAGCTGCAACGCTTGACTCTGCCATAGATGTCGCTGATACCGTCACTGATGTAGGTAGCATGGTTTCTAACAGCAAAACTGCTAATCGCATAGAGAATGCTGTCAACCTTGCTAGAACTTCATCCGAACAATATGACAACCTTTCTACAGCAAACGAGCAAATGGGACAACAGTCGGGACAGGACAAAGGCCTGATAGACTCAATGGTTGGCTTTGTCACGGATAAACTGATGTCTAAGCCTCAAAGAGTTCGTGCCGTACGCAACTATATTGAAGGGACACTGATGCCAGAATTCAAGATGCGGATTAACTCGAATGCCACGAACCTTGTAGCTACAATACGAGACAGTCTTCATCATGAGGCCGCAAGTATCATCGAACAAAAAACAAATACACTAAACAAGTTGAAGGATGAGCTGAGGGATAAGAAAGAGTCGTTCAACCAGAGAATGGATAAGCTTCGCGAGTATAAAACATTATTATTAACCCGTTGAAAACATAATGGAAATGATTGAATTATTAGGCGGCATGGTCATTGGTGGAGTTGCTGGTGCCTATGCAAAAGACAAATTTTTTAGTGAAACGTCCCAAAGTAGCAACAACAAGCGAGAACTGGATACACTCTATGCAGAAAATGAGAAATTCAGGAAACGCAATCAGGAATTGGAACGCCAAGTCGAAGATCTGCTTTCAGAATTAAAAAAACTGCAAAGAAAAGCCAAGGAAACCGACGATGATCATGATGACCTTGAAGACGAACTCGACAAGGCTAAAAGAACCGTAAAATCACTTCGCACACAGAATGATGAGCTGTCACGCAAAGTGAAAGAATACAAGGCTGCTTGTGAGTCTTTGGAAGCCGAAATGTCAATTCTCAAAGAAAAAAATCGTTGATATGGAGATTACCACTATTATATATATAATCATCGCTTTTATTGTTGGCGGTGGGCTGGTGTTTTTCCTTCAGAAACAGAAAGGGAACAGCCATCAGAGTGAAGAATCGCTGACTGAAACGCTGCAATCGGAGAATGACTCATTGAAAGCTCAGCTAACAACTGCTGAAAGCCGATTGCAAGATGCAACACACGAGTTGTCTCAAAAGGCAGAGGACATTAAGTCAAACTATGAATCTCTCCTGAAAGAAGCGCAGGAAAAATGTTCTAAATTGGATGCACAACTGAAAAGAGCTTTAGAAGGCAAGGTTGATGATTCCATGTTTCAGCAGTTGGCAGAAATTGATAAGCTAAAGAAGAAAATCAAGGACTTGGAAGATGAGTTAGAAGAAAATGAAGATGACATTTCCGACCTGAAGAAAAAAGTCAAGGGAAAAGATGATGAAATCGCTAAACAGGAGGAAAACCTGCGCAATGAGCGAAAGGAGACGGCCAGACTGAATGAGGAGCTTGCCAATCTTCAACACCAGCTGAACGACAAAGTCAAAGAACTGGATTTAAAGATGGGGTCTCTTGATTTCATCCAAGAAATTCTATCTGCGCCAGATACAAATATGACTGACATCCGCCAACTTTATGATAACATCTCAGAAATGAAATCATTTGCTTTGGGACAGTTAATGGACTGTTTTGCAACATTAAAAGATGCTCATGTAAATTTTGGGGAAGGCGATTTCGATGCGTTTAAGAAATATTGGGAGCAGAGGTTCTATGAGTGGGCATCGGTAACTAAAAAAAGCTGGATCAACGGCAAGACAACAATTGCATTTGTTGGAGAATTTTCTGCAGGTAAGACTTCTATTGTAAACCGAATCTTGTCACAGGATGATCCCAAAGTTCCTCAATTACCAGTAAGTTCCAAAGCAACGACAGCTGTTGCAACGTATATTGCTGGAGGAACTGTTGTTTCTTATCAGTTTGTAACACCAGATGACAAGCTGAAGACGATTTCAAGAAAAACCTTCACGGAAAAAGTGTCGAAAGAAATACTTGACCAAGTAAAAGGCGTATCGTCTCTGATTCAATATTTTGTAATGACATACAAGAATCCGAACTTGAATGGGCTTAGTATTCTTGACACTCCAGGCTTTAATTCAAACGATAAGAACGATGCACAAAGAACGATGGAAGTAATCAATGAATGTGACGCTCTTTTCTGGGTCTTTGATGTCAATGCTGGTACCATTAATCGGAGTTCTTTATCTGTCATCAAAGAACACCTAAACAAACCTCTTTACGTAGTTATCAACAAGGTTGATACAAAGCCTGATTCTGAAATCAAAAAAGTGGAAGACTTAATAAAAAAGACACTGACAAATGAAGGAATAGATGTCCATCAGTATATTAGATTCTCTTCAAAGGCATCGCTGTTAGACATCATGAAGCCTATCAAAGAGGTGCAGCATCTTGCAGAGAGAGAGCAGTATATAAATGATCTTCGTAATTTAATTGTCCAAATTCTCGATATACTCAACAATCAGGTGAAAGAAGCCAATCAAAAATACAGAAAAGCAGAAGCACAATCAAGTCAAATAGACAATCAGTTCATTCAGCAGATGCGTACTCTTTACAGCAATTGCAATACGGCCGTCAGTATTCCACATTTTGAGGAGCATTTATTCCGCAAAGATAATTTTGAGATGAGCAAAGAAGAGTATGAGTGGTTACGCAACGTATTAGATTCTTCTGTTAATGATGTTGAGCGTATGGGCTCAATATATGATAAAAAAACAGAATCCGCTCATGAAGTTCAACAATGTTGGTCTGACCTCTGCGATGTGAAGGCCGCTTGGCAGAGACTTAATGCGGTGCAGGAACAATTCTATAGAATCAGTATAAAATTCAAGTAATGGCACAAAATATTTTTGAAGAGATACAAGGCAAGAAGCAAAGTTTGCTGTCACTTGCCCAAAAAGCAGTAGAATATGGATGGATTCCAAAGCAAAAAACATCCAAGGATGACAAAAGTGCGACTTCCATCTCGTATGAAGAAATAGTAGAGAAAATAGAGAACGACACACTGACAATTGGTGTCATCGGACAAATGAAATGCGGCAAATCTACGTTTCTTAATTCCTTTGTGTTTGGAGACACGATTCTTCCTGCTGCTTCAACTCCGATGACGGCAGCTCTATCCGTCATCACCTACGGAGAGCAAGAACGGATAGTTGCTGAATTCTACACTGCGGACGAATGGGCAGAGCAAAAACAGCAGGCTGCCAGATCATTGGATGAAGTAGAAAACTCTTTGGATGAGTCTAAGGTTAAAGCGGCAAAGGAACTCGTTTCTAAAGCTGCCAAATTAGGTTCATCTCTCGAAAGCTTACTTGGTACAACTCGTGAGGACAGCTTCGAGAATTTGGAAGAATATGTGGGAGCAGAAGGGCGGTTTGTATCCATTACAAAGTCCGTGAAAATCTTTTATCCGAAAGATTATCTCAAAGGGGTAGAAATTGTAGATACACCGGGCTTCAATGATCCAATTGTTTCGCGAGAAGAAAGGACAAAAGAGTTCCTGAAGAAAGCAGACGTCGTGTTGATGATGCTGTATGCCGGACGTCCTTTTGACTCAACAGACAGAGACATTATTTTTAAAAATGTACGTCAGTGTGGTATCGGCAAAGTGCTTGTTGGAATAAATAAATACGACATACCTTATTGTGATGAGCATCATCCCGAGGATGAACAACAAATTAAGGACTATGTTAAAGAGGAGATCAGAAAAGCCTGTCACGAATGTAGTGACAACTACTTGATAGAGATTCTCAAAGATGTCGAACCAATACCGTTGTCTGCCGAGATGGCTTTATTATCTCAATTGCCATTTAGTAAAATTAGCACGTCCGATCCAAAAGACCCATGGAACAGATATACAAGAGGATTTGGCATCAGCACCCAGAAAGAGATGCTTGAATGGAGTCGTATAGAGCATTTGACTGATGCTGTTAAAGAATTGGTCTATAAAGAGAAAGGTAAAATTCTTTTTGCCAAGCCACTCAATGCAATTATTGCTGCTGGGAATCGAAGGAAAGAGGACAATGAGAAAGCTTTGACTATGCTCAACAGCGAAATAGAGATACTTTCTATGCCCGACGATGAAATAGAGGAAAAAGAAGATAATCTGGCCAAAGCAAACAAGCGATTGACGAAGAAAATTAACTCCTTGGGCGATGATTTAGAGGCCGAATTACAGAACCTTGTCAGGCAAGGTAAGAATGAGTTGGAGGATATCGTTGACACGTCATGCGGCAAGATGAAATCCATTATCCATAACGAGTGGAGCAGAATGAAGAGCTTTGAAAGTGTTCGTCCTCGTCTCGATGCAGAGATGCAAAATTTATACACTCGTCAGCTCAAGAGAACTGTGATGAATATTGCAGAAAATGGGAAAAAGAAGATTGATCGATGTGTTAGTGAGTTCTTTGGAGACGCAGAGGATTTGCTAATGCGTTATTTACCCGACTTCGATTCAAGGGATTTCGTAAAATCAACAAAGAACAAAATACAGTTGGAAATGGATGCCAGCGACTTGTTCACTTATGAATCTGGAACAGATGACGAAGACTATGGACTGAGTGATATGTTCTTTGATTTTCTTAATGGCGCTTCTTGGGGAATGCTTGGACTCGCAGGAAACATATTATCTCATGGTGACGAGGTCGCAAAAGTGGAAGACGTAATCAATCGCATCAGTGCAGAATTTGACCCTACACCTTTCCTAGAGAGTGCCTTACAAAACAAAGAGTGTATTATCGAACAAGTTCAGAATATCTTTATTAACGAGCTTATAGAGCCACTGCAAGAGCAAATTCAGGAAATCCGAAGCCAAAAAGCAGACAAAGAAACGCGTCTTATCCAAGCACGCGAGAAGCTTTCTGTGGAAGAACAGAATAAGAAGACTCTTGCTGCTCAGATTGAAGAAATAACTAACATGAGAGAGAGCTTATAGCCCTCTCTCATAGATGTCAAATAATTAATTCTATACTTATATGAGTGAGAACAACATTTCTGGTGCGCCACGCTCAAGTAGAGCTGCTGATGCTCTAGCTGATATGAAGAAACAGCGCAGTAATTCCACGTCTTACAATGGACCGTCAAACCAATCCAACAACAATGATGACGGATGTTCAACCGTCATTTTATGGATTGTAGCTTTTATAATAGGATTTGCAATATTCTCAATGATGTAGTCATGTGACATATAGGAGTAGAAGTACAGTTTATATGTGTCTGCTGGCAAGCGTCTGTATCCTCAACAAGAAATATTTGGCTTTTGGGGGAGATGGTGGATATGTATCTTATTTTATGAGGTGTTATTTCAATGACATCTTTGGCTGTTCTGTTTTCCTGTTGTATGTCAGCATTGTTTTATCCTTCATGAATAAAGCATTTGTCATACGACTATATCATGTTGAACTTTTTACACTTGTATGCGGAATCCTGTGGGAATATATTACACCTTTATATCGTGCAGACACGACTTCAGACATCTATGATATTGGTGCATATATGCTTGGAGGTTTGATATATTGGTATTTATTAGGAGGCCGCACTTTCTGCCAATCTTTATCTTATGCAAACAACGACCCTTGAATTCCCCCATAACGCCCGAACTACCTACACTGCTGTTAAGCGGTTATTCGATAAGAGCACGAAATTCGGGAGTGTGAAGTGTAACGATGATCTCTTCATCGTTGAGGCAAGGCGTGGACTTTGGATCTCACCATTCAGCGAGAATGTGAAGATGAAGGTGGTGGCGACGAGCAGCCAGACGTGTAAGGTGGTGGTCGAGTCGTCATCACGTTCCATCCTGAACCTCCTGAACTTTGGGGCTAACAAGGGTAACGTGTCTGACCTCTCTGACTATATCAACAATGAAGTCTACAAGCTGACACAGCCAGGCGAGATTCCCATGAGACAAGACCCAATAAAGTTTTGATAATAAAGAGAACCGCCCAGAGGAATACCCCCTGAGCGGTTTTTCTTTTATCATCCCATCACGACCTCGATCAGCTTGGCCACATCGGACAGTATGGACTTGGGATATAAAAGTACCCGGATCTTCGCATGTTTCACCTCGTCGCCCTTGGTGAGTTCCTTTTTCATATACCAGATGCGACCATCGGAAGCATAGCCCAAGATATACAGAAAATAAGCATAAAAGTTGATTTTCTTGCCAAATTATTTGGAGGAATCAACTTTTATGTTTATTTTTGCAGCAGAATTAGAAAATAATATGGAAAGAAATTTACTGATAGAACTACTTGAGGACGGAGAGAAGGTGAGTCTTTACTCTCCTCATTTCGAAGGCGAGGATTATTCTGAGTTTGAAAAGTTCTTGCTGACTTACAAGGATACATATCCTGACGATGTACGTCAGTTGGTGTACAGGCTCGACATCATTAAGCGCGATGGTGCACAAGATATGCATTTCCGCTATGAAGGGACACGTCGCGACAGGGTGATGGCCTTGCCTTCGCATTTGGAAACAACTTCGTTGAGACTGTATCTGCTGAATATACAGGCTAAGATTCTTATCCTTGGCAATGGTGGTCTGAAAAATACTGCCACATACGAAGAGGATGATAATCTACATCGTCAGGTAAAGCTACTGCAGAAGATTGATATTGAAATGAAACAAAGAGAAAGAAATAAGGTGATAGTAGTTACTGGCACAGAATTGCTGGGTGAACTGTCTTTTACTATTGATGATGAATAAAAGAGAAGGAGGAACCGGTTATGAAGACGAACAAAATTATGGATGATATTCGCAGCACCATTTCGCCTGAAATGAAGATGCAGATGGAACTTTCGGTGGCAATAGCCAACCGTATCTACGAAATCCTTGAAGCCAGAGGCATGTCGCAGAAAGACTTCGCTAAGTTAATGGGCAAAACAGAGACAGAGGTTAGCCGATGGCTGTCAGGTACTCACAACCTGACAATGGCCACGATATGCAAGATTTCTGCAGCCTTGGGTGCAGAGGTCGTGAAGGTGGCAGACTATGAGTTGGAACCTGCGTATGCTTAATGGGTTATTCTTTTCTTATGGCATAAGAGGGATTTCTGCCCAAGACGTGTAAGGTGGTGGTCGAGTCGTCATCACGTTCCATCTTGAACCTCCTGAACTTCGGGGCAAACAAAGGTAACGTGTCAGACCTCTCTGACTATATCAACAATGAAGTTCACAAGTTGACACAGCCAGGTGAAATTCCCATGAGACAAGACCCAATAAAGTTTTGATAAAAAAACAGAACCGCCCAGAGGAATACCCCCTGAGCGGTTTTCATTTTAGAATTCGACTCCAAGTGATTCTGCTTACAAAAACCTTCTTTTGAACCATAGTCCAAAGACGGGGTCTGTAAGATATAACTGCCGCATTTCCGAATAAATAAGATCGCGCTCAATAAGTGCATCACGCAATCGTACTAGATTTGACGGACTGCCTAAGTCGAACATGGAACGGATGCGCTTCTCGTTATAGCCAGAATGGATGTCCGAGACGATAGCCTTTAACAGATTCATTTGATAAGCAGACAATGGCTCTACCTGTTGTATATACAGAGCCTCATTTGTGCTAATCAGTTCAGAAATAGCAGGCGACATCATTTCTTCGGTAGCAGTACCCCCATCAGGCAGACGGTTGAGGATGACGGATGACAGATGCTGAACATACGAGGGATAATTGTCCACCGCTTCGCAGATGCGCTCTACGATGTGTTCAGAGATATGTTTTCCCACAGCCTCGAAATGGCTGATAATATAATCCGTCCAGTCGCAGGTGGGTATTTTCTCAAGCCACAACAGATCGCCAAACTGATAGAACGGCATACTGCGATTGAGGAAAATTTTACTCATCATGTGGCGCTTGCTGCCATAAAGGCAATATGAGGTGTAGTGGTGGTGCTGCCATGCACTACGTAGTCTCGCTTGTACTTGTTTTGTATTTTCAAACTCTCCCACTTGTTGGAACTCGTCGATACATACCACGATATGGCGGTTTTTGCGTTTGGCAATGACTTCCACCATATTAAGAACCTCTTCTGGCGAATGTGTCTCAGGGGTTATCCCAAGCGAGACACTAATTTCAGAGACGGAATCTACAGGTATTCCTATTTTTGGAGTGAGACGGGCAAGAAAGTCACGCGACTCCTCCATCCATAGCTGTATCTTTGAGGCGGTCTGCTTTAAAACCGCAACAGCCAGAGCATTATAAAAATCATATTCTGTCTTACATCCGAAGATGTCAAGTCTGACAATAATGATATCCTCTCTGTTCAAATTGCGGCAGACATGATCCACCAACGACGTTTTACCATAACGGCGCGGAGATATTAGAATTGAATTGATACCTGCTGTAAAGTTCACCTTCAGACGACGAGTCTCTTCAGACCTACCCGTGAAATTATAGTCTGTAACAGCTATTCCGTAGACAAAGCTTCTTTCCATAACTCTCTCATTTTGAGTGCAAAGATAAGACTTTTGTGATAACTACACAAATTTGTGAATCACAAACTTGTGTAATTTAAGAATTCTTAGTAAATTTAATAGAATCAAGGGTAAGAGGTTTTTGATTCCTCCATAGAAATCATCAAGAACTTTGCTCCAGAGCATCCGGTTCACGTGTTTGTATCGTGGACAAACGCAAAAAATGGGGCTACTCGCACTACCCTGCGCCATAATCAGCTAATTTTAAGATAGTTAAGGGTAGGTCCATTGTTAAAAATGGGGCTACCATAACCCTACCATAGCCCTACCGCCAATTCGTGCCCGAAACTCACTGATTTTTAAGCCTTTGGATTTTGGGTATAGGCGCAAGATGTTTTGCGTATAGCCGCAAGTTCTTATATAAGGCTTAAAGCCCCTGGCTTGCTGCGTCGAGGGTAGCCCCATTTGGCCTTAAAGTAGTGTCATGGTAGTGTGATTTTTTTAGATGAGGCTACCAATAATGTACTCATAGACAGCTGATTAAACGCCAAGGTAGGTCGAGTAGGTCGATTTTTGTGCCGTTGTTTTATGTAGCATTAAATCAGTACTTCTGACACAAAAGACGGAAGAAGCAAGAAAAACCACAAAAATGGGGAACCCCATTGCTGAGATTCCCCGTGTCCTGTCACCAGGCATATATAGAGCAAACGGAATTACCTGCGTCCAAAGTGCCTTGAACTGTTGCTGTGATTGTTGTTCTGAGCAACCTGGTTGTTGGAATGACCATTTGGCTTGCTGGCGGTGTTCCGATCATTCTTGGTCGTATTCTTACTGGTCGAGCCATTATCACAAGTGTTGTTGCTCTTTGGCTTCATGGAAGCATAGTGGTTGGCTGACTTCTTGTTGTTTCCACCCTTGTAGCTCGCATACTCCTTCGGATGTCCCTTATAGAAGTGGCTCTTGTTGCTGTAGTGGGTGTAGACATTGAAAATCCAGGAACCGTTATGCCATGTCAGCGGACGATAGAAGTAAGAGATTCCCACATATTTATTATACTGGTAAGCAGTCAAAACAAACTGGAGGTCAGTATTCCTACGGCTCCACCAAGCACCGTACACGTCGTTACGACCAGAAACACTCATCATGTAGTCCAGATTGATCTCGTAGACTGCATCATACTGGGCATCGGTCAGGTTCAGCTCGTAGGCCATCTTGTCAGACAGATACAGGGCTTCTTTCTTAGCCTCTTTATAACTCATTGCGTTGGCCGAGATAGTCATGACCATCATCACTGCCAGGATCATCATCTTTTTCATAATCAGTTCTCCTATTCTTTAAAGTTAGACAATTTGTTTCTTGTTTTCACTATTATGACGTCATAGAGGGGGCGAAAAGTCTGGGATTATTCCTAAAGATGATGGTAGATTTCCCTATTCCTTAGGCGGGATTTCCCCTCAGAGAGCCGTTTTTCTGTTATAAAAATATAAAATGTTTGGTAGTTTCAATTACTTTTCCCAATTTTAGACCCCGAATTAAAACTTTTGGATTTGGAAGGCAAAAAATGAAAGAAGAACAATATAAACTACTGGTCAGTCAGATTGAAGCACTCACAGATGGCGAGAAGGATACGATAGCCATTATGAGCAATGTGGCAGCGGCCATCCATCAGACGATGGGGTTCTGGTGGACGGGGTTCTATCGTGTGGTGGCCGACGAGTTGGTGCTTGGCCCATTCCAAGGCCCCGTCGCTTGTATGCACATCCCATACGGCAAAGGTGTGTGTGGTACTGCCTGGCAGCGTGGGGAAACGGTCATCGTGCCAGACGTTGAGCAGTTCCCCGGTCATATCGCCTGTAGCAGTGAGTCGAAATCTGAAATCGTCGTACCTGTGTACGGCAGCGACGGCAAGGTGATGGCGGTGCTTGACATTGACAGTGAACACCTGGCGACATTCGATGACACAGACCGCAAGTACCTGGAGAACATCTGTAAACTCTTCAAAGAATGACGCCTCTACGAATAACTATTTAACCCAAATCGATCTAATGACCGATTTGGGTTTAATGCTATTTGTTTTTCATTTGTAGTACCCCGACCGAGAATCGAACTCGGAACTAAGCTTTAGGAGAGCCTTGTTATATCCATTTAACTATCAGGGCAGCCTTTATGTGGGTGCAAAGGTACGTTAAAAAAGAGAAACGACCAAATTATTTTGAGGCTTTTTGCTTATTGACAACGACCGAGAGCAGGATGGAGAGCAGCAGCACACCGAAGATGATGGCCAGCGACAGGGGTGTGGGCACCTCGATGTGAGGCATATCCAGCTTTAAGCCGAGGGCATGGACAATCGGGTTGACATAGTCGTCCATCGTCAGCAGCATCTTGATGCCCACGAAGCTCAGGATGATGCCCAAGCCATACTTCAGGTAGCCGAAATACTTGGCTATGGCAGCTAAGGCGAAATAAAGGGCACGCAGGCCGAGGATGGCGAAGATGTTCGAGGTGAGCACGATGAACGGATCGCGGCTGACGGAGAAGACGGCGGGGATGCTGTCGACGGCAAATGCCACGTCGGTGGTCTCGATGACGATGAGGGCAATGAGCAGCGGGGTGGCCAAGCGTCGGCCGTTTTCGACGACAAAAAAGTCGCCACCGTGCATCTTGTCGCTGACGGGAAAGAACTTCTTGAACAGCTTGACAAAGATGTTCTTCGATGGGTCGACGTTCTCGTCGTCGTCATGGCCGAACATCTTGAAGCCGGTGTAGACGAGGAACAGGCCAAAGAGTCCTAAGATCCACTCGAAACGCTCCACCATTGCGGCACCAGCAAAAATAAAAATGCTGCGTAGCACCAGTGCGCCGAAGATGCCCCAGAAGAGCACCTCATGCTGATACTTCCGCTCAACGCCAAAGAATGAGAAGAGCATGAGGAAGACAAAGAGGTTGTCCATCGACAACGATTTCTCTATCAGGTAGCCGGCAAGGAATTCCATCGCCTTCTCATGCGAATCGACGGGATAGAACTGGTAGATGCCAGCGCAGAACACCAGCGACACGCCAATCCACACGGCGGTCATCTTCAATGCCTCACCAACGCCTACCTCATGCTGTCCCTTCTTGCCGAACATCTTCAGGTCGGCAATCAGCATCAGAAACACCAATATGTAGAATACTATCCATGCCCACAAGGGCATACCCATCATTTCCATTCCACTCAAATTTGGCCACAAAGGTAGTAATAATAAGTGGAATGTACAAATAAAAACGCGCTGAATCACGGTTCAGCGCGCTTTTATTGATTTAGTTGTACCAGATGGATGTTTCTACTTCAGGCGAGTAATCATCATCCGGCTGCAGGTCGAGTTTCAACTCTTCTTCGTTGAGTTTTGTTTTAGTTGACATAAGCTTATCCTCCATAGGTTTAGTTAGTTATCGATAGCAAATATAGTACTTTTTCCGATAAATTGTTCTGTTACAGGTGTTTTTTAATGATAAATTAACACTTGATTGCCCAAAATTGTATATCTTTGCAAACAAAATCAATATTTTGCATGACAATGAAGAAAAAACTACTGACGGCAGCCATGCTGCTAAGCGCCATCACAGCGATGGCCGAGACGAAGACCGTAAGCTCGCCCGACGGGCGGCTCCAGGTGACTATCAATGACGAGAGGGGACGCGCCACCTATGCCGTCAGCTACGACGGCAGCACGGTGCTCATGCCGTCGCTGTTAGGCTTCGAGGCCGACTTCAGCAACTTCACCGAGGGGCTGACCATCACGGGTGCCGAGACAAAGAAGATAAACAGTGCCTACCAAATGCGTCAGACCAAGCAGTCGGCAGCCGACTACAACGCCAACTGCATCGACGTCACCTTCCGGAACGCCAAGCAGCAGACGATGGGCGTCACGTTTCAGGTGAGCAACAACGACGTGGCTTTCCGCTACGTCATACCGCGGCCTAAGAAGGACAACCCGAAGTGTGCCGTCATCAGCCGTGAGGCCACATCGTTCCGTCTGCCCGACGGCACAACAACGTTCCTCACGCCGCAGATAACGCCCATGACGGGCTGGGAGCGCACGAAACCGAGCTATGAGGAGGACTACGAGGCCGATGCGCCGATGGCAAAGAACTCACGCTTCGGACAGGGCTATACCTTCCCCTGCCTGTTTAGCCTCCCCCCAACCCCCTCCAAAGGAGGTGGGGCTGTCTGGGTGCTCATCTCAGAGACGGGTGTTGACGGCAGTTACGTCGGCAGCCACTTGAGCGATTACGCCGCTGAGACGGGCTATACCATAGCTTTCCCGCAGGCTGGCGAGAACAACGGCATCGGCTCGGCCACGGCCGGCATACCCCTGCCCTACTCCACACCGTGGCGCACCATCACCGTAGGCACGTCGCTGAAACCCATCGTCGAGACCACCATCGCCTACGACGTGGTCAAGCCGAAGTACAAGCCGTCGATAGAGTATGGCACTGGCCGCTACACCTGGTCGTGGCTCATCTGGCAGGACGAGAGCATCAACTACGACGACCAGCTGCAGTTCGTAGACCTGGCCGCCAAGATGGGCTTTGAGTACTGTCTGGTCGACAACTGGTGGGACGAGCGCATCGGCCGCGACCGCATCGCCGAGCTGTCGAAGTACGCCCAGTCGAAGGGCGTCTCGCTGATGTTGTGGTACAACTCGAACGGCTACGAGAACGACGCTCCGCAGACGCCCCGCGACTGTATGTCGACGGCCATTGCCCGCGACCGCGAGATGGCGTGGATGAAGTCGATAGGCGTGAAGGGCATCAAGGTCGACTTCTTCGGCGGCGACAAGCAGCCGACGATGCAGCTCTACGAGGACATCCTCTTCGACGCCAACCGCTACGGTCTGCAGTGTATCTTCCACGGCTGCACCATCCCACGCGGCTGGGAGGTGATGTATCCCAACTACGTAGCCTCTGAGGCTGTGCTGGCCAGCGAGAACGTCTACTTCAGCGAGGGTCACGCCAAGAGTCAGGCCTTCGAACTGACGATGCACCCCTTCTGCCGCAATGCCGTCGGCACGATGGACTGGGGCGGCACCATCATGAACCGCTTCCTGAGCCGCGACAACAAGAGCCGTCACCGCCGCTATACCACCGACATCTTCGAGATGGCGTCAGCCATCGTCAACCAGACGGCCATCCAGTGCATCGCCATGCAGCCGAACAATCTTGAGGAACTGCCCCAGTTCGAACTGGACTTCCTAAAGGCCGTACCCACGACGTGGGACGAGACCCGCTTCCTCGACGGCTATCCTGGCCGCTACGTCGTACTGGCCCGCCGCCACGGCAGCGACTGGTATGTGGCAGGCTTGAATGCCGAGTCTCAGCCGAAGACGCTGACCGTCACAATGCCCGAGTTTGCCGGACGTACCGTCAGCTACTATATGGACGACGCCAAGAAAGGGCCCCAGCTCCGTCAGCTGAAGTTCGACAAGCGCGGCCAGGCCAAGGTGACGATGCTGCCCAATGGCGGTCTGATTGTGAAAAACATTTGAGTCAGCGTTCCAGCAGTCTACCATCGCTGGTAAAGAGGGAATCCCTTACAGCGCGAACTTCAGTGTCCGTCCGTTGATGGTCAGGATGTACACCTGTCCCTTCTGCAGACGGATCTTTTGATTGTCGCCCTCGATGACGGTGCTGACCACCGGCTGACCGTTCGACGTGTAGACCACGCAGCGGCTCTGCGGTTCGGCATGGGCGATGACGACACCATCGTCTACCACCGTCACCGTGGCCTGTCCGGCCCTTGCCGAGGCCACTTCCGACGGTGCGTCCTGCTCGTAGACCACGGCCAGGGTGGCGTCGCCCGTGATGGCGGGTGTCGTGTAGCTGCCGCCGTCCTTCGTCTGTGCCGTCACGTCAGTGCCGTTCCACGTCACGCTGACCACCTTCCAGCCCTCCTCGGGCGTTATCGTCAGCACCTGTTCCGTGCCCTGCCTTACCTTCATCCTCGTCGTACCCTGTCCGTCCTTCACCGTCAGCCATACCAGCACCTCCGGTTCCGGCTGCTTCACCACCATGCCGTAGACCACCAGGTCGTGGGCGGGCATCGTCGTGGGGTATGTGTACCACGTTATGGTGTTGCCCTCGCCGTCTGTCGACGGGGCGGTTATCTGACTGCCGTAGGTCACATTCTTGGACGACAGTTCCCTGTTCTCGGCGATGAACGACAGGCGGTAGCTGTTGATGGTAAACCGTCCTGTCACCGTCGTGTTCTGTGCGGGCATCGTCGCCGGCTCGTTCTGCCAACCCGAGAAGGTATAGCCCTCCTTCGACGGTGCCGTCTCCTTGGCTACGGCAGCTCCCGCCTCTATGGTCACCTGCTTGTACTGCTGTCCGTCCAGCATATACGTCAATGTGTACTTCGCGGGTGCCGGCGCAGGCTCTGGCTTCACCACCATGCCGTAGACCACCAGGTCGTGGGCGGGCATCGTCGCGGGGTACGTGTACCATGTTATGGTGTTGCCCTCGCCGTCTGTTGTTGGGGGCGCGATGGTAGCACCTAATTCTACATTCTTGGTTGACAGTTCCTTGTTGTTGACGACGAACGAGAGTTTGTATTTGGCAGCCTCACCGCCCTCTTCAATATGCAGGAAATTGCGCCAACCGTCAAACCGAATGTACAGGTCCTTCGTGCCTGCGGGAACGTACAGCGTACCATTTCGGCAAGCATTCTCCGGGAAGGCATCCGTTCCGCAATTAAATGGTTCTATAATCTCGGATATTACACTCGTCAGAGCGCTGCAGCCAGAGAACGCACCACCCCCGATGCTGGTCACAGAGTTGGGGATGGTGATGCTCGTTAGACCGCTACAGCCTTCGAACGCATATCTTCCGATGCTGGTCACGGAGTTGGGGATTACCAAATCTATTATCTCTTCTCCATTTAGGAAAAGATGGTTGCCATAATAAAGTGGATTAGCAGAAAAATCACTGAAAGAGATATTACACCATGCTGCTAAGTCAGAGATGTTAACATTCGTCAGACCGCTACAGCCAGAGAACGCCTGACTTCCTATGCTGGTCACGGAGTTAGGGATGGTGACGTTCGTCAGACCGCTACAGCCATAGAACGCAGAACTTTCGATGCTGGTTACGCCTTCAGGAATAGAATATTCAGTAATTTCATTGCCATCAAAATCAATCATAGTGATAAGAGGTTTACCAATATAGGAATGGACCAAGTTTATAATTCGACAAAATTTTGTAAAATCGGTAGCATAAACCTTTATACTCGTCAGGCTACAACCACTGAACGCATCACTTCCAATGCTGGTCACAGAGTTGCCGATGGTGACACTCGTCAGACCGCTACAGCCATAAAATGCTGAATATCCGATGCTGGTCACGGAGTTAGGGATGGTGATGCTCGTCAGATCGCTACAATAACAGAACGCATAACTATCGATGCTGGTCACGGAGTTAGGGATGGTGACGCTCGTCAGACCGCTGCAGTTATAGAACGCCGATCTTCCGATGCTGGTCACGGAGTTGGGGATGGTGACGCTCGTCAGGCCGCTACAGCCAGAGAACGCATAATTTCCGATGCTGGTCACAGAATTGCCAATTGTGACGCTCGTCAGGCCGCTACAGCCAGAGAATGCATTATTTCCAACAGTTTCTACTTCATCACCAATTATTATTGACTTCAATGAAGACCTGTTATTAAACCAAGATTCAATAGTCCTACAATGAAAATCTATGGATGTCAAGTTATCGCAGCCGCTGAAAGCGCTTTTATCAAGACTTTGAACACCAGAGCCAAGAGTTAAGGATGTCAGGCTGCTACAGTTATAAAACGTACGCTCTCCGATGCTGGTCACGGAGTTACCTATGGTGACACTCGTCAGACCGCTACAATCCTCGAACGCATAATTTCCGATGCTGGTCACGGAGTTGGGGATGGTGACACTCGTCAGACTGCTACAGTTATAAAACGTACGCTCTCCGATGCTGGTCACGGAGTTACCTATGGTGACACTCGTCAGACCGCTACAATCCTCGAACGCATAATTTTCGATGCTGGTCACGGAGTTGGGAATGGTGATGCTCGTCAGACCGCTACAGCCAGAGAACGCCCCCCATCCTATGCTGGTCACGGAGTTAGGGATGGCGATGCTCGTCAGACCGCTACAGCCAGAGAACGCATAACTTCCGATGCTGGTCACGGAGTTTGGGATGGTGATGCTCGTCAGACCGCTCCAACCATAGAACGCATTATCTTCTATGCTGGTCACGCCTTCAGGAACAGAATATTCAGTAATTTCATTGCCATCAACATCAATCATAGTGATAAGAGTTTTACCAATATAGGGAAGAACCAAGTTTTTAACTCGACAAAATTCTGAAAAATCGGTAGCAGAAATCTTTATGCTCGTCAGACCGCTGCAGTATTCGAACGCATAACTTCCGATGCTGGTCACGGAGTTGGGGATGGAGACACTCGTCAGGCCGCTACAGTTATAGAACGCATAACTTCCGATGCTGGTCACGGAGTTGGGGATGGAGACACTCGTCAGGCCGCTACAGTTATAGAACGCATAACTTCCGATGCTGGTCACGGAGTTGGGGATGGAGACACTCGTCAGGCCGCTACAGTTATAGAACGCAGAACCTCCGATGCTGGTCACGGAGTTAGGGATGGTGACGCTCGTCAGACCGCTACAGCCATTGAACGCACCACCTCCAATGCTGGTCACGGAGTTGGGGATGGTGATGCTCGTCAGACCGCTACATTCATAGAACGCACCTTCTCCGATGCTGGTCACAGAGTTGGGAATGGTGATGCTCGTCAGGCCGCTACAGCCATAGAATGCCTCCCTTCCGATGCTGGTCACGGAGTTGGGGATGGTGATGCTCGTCAGACCGTAACAGCCAGAGAACGCACTTCCTCCGATGCTGGTCACGGAGTTGGGGATTACCAAATCTTTTATCTCTTCTCCATTTAGGAAAAGATGATGGGCATAATAAAGTGGATTATCACTGAAAGAGATATTACACCATGCTGCTAAGTCAGAGATGTAAACGGACTTCAGACCGCTACAGCCAGAGAACGCCCAACCTCCGATGCTGGTCACGGAGTTGCCGATGGTGATGCTCGTCAGACCGCTACAGTTTTCGAACGCATAATCTCCGATGCTGGTCACAGAGTTGGGGATGGTGATACTCGTCAGACCGCTACAGTAATCGAACGCCCGATCTCCGATGCTGGTCACGCCTTCAGGAACAGAATATTCAGTAATTTCATTGCCATCAAAATCAATCATAGTGATACGAGGATTACCAATTTCGGAATGGACCAAGTTTATAACTCGACAAAATTTTGAAAAATCGGTAGCAGGAACCTTTACACTCGTCAGACCGCTACAGTATTCGAACGCAGAGCTTCCGATGCTGGTCACGGAGTTGGGGATGGTGATACTCGTCAGACCGCTACAGCTAAGGAACGCCGATCTTCCGATGCTGGTCACGGAGTTGGGGATGGTGACGTTCGTCAGACCGCTACAGCCACAAAACGCAGAACCTCCGATGCTGGTCACGGAGTTGGGGATGGTGACACTCGTCAGACCTCTACAGTACACGAATGCCAGATCTCCGATTCTGGTCACGGAGTAGGTATTTCCATTGTACGTGACAGATTCGGGAATAACGACGTTTCCGGAGTATTCATTAGAATAGGAATCGTACGAACTACCACGGTAGCTAACCTCCAATTCGGTATTGTTATTAATATACCTGTAATAGATGATTATACCATCTGTGTTCGCCACCTCAATATGATGTGCGGAAACATTTACGCCCAACATGCTCATAAGAAAGGCAATCAGTAATTTGATGTTTTGTTGTTTCATCATCTTATAGTTTTTTAGGTTATTGTTTCCGTTTGTAATGACATAAAGAGAAGGCGCGGACAGCTCTCTCATAGAATGTCGTATGACGGGGCAAAGTTAAAAAGAATTTCTGAACTTTCCAAATAATTGGGCGGAAAATTCAACAGATAGGAGGTGGCGTAGTGATTTTGCTTTAGTTTTGAATGAGACGGGTTATAACATCTACTAATTCCCGAGCAGGTCCTATAATCGTACTCAGTTCCTCTTCGGTTATTGAGAAAACACAATTATAATCACCCTTTTCTCGCAGTTGCTCCATCCTTGTCAAGAATCCACCTAACCGATCCTCGACGATTCCCGTCTTGATAAAGTGAAGGCCGAACTGTCTGAGCATACCCGCATGCGTCTTGCTTGCTAAACCATTATGTATGAACAATGCTTGAACTGCATGGAAGCACGCATAGTAGTAACGATTGGCAGCCAAATCCCACTGCTGGAGGTTTCTCACCATCTCTGCCTGCTCTAAGAAACGGTTGGCCTTTTCCATTTGGAGGCCGACCATCGTCTTTCTCTCTTCGTCATTTAAACTCATAGGGCAATGGCATCTTTTATAACATTGTGGTAGAAAGGGGTAATGCGACTGGCCTCCCACTCTTTCTTAGTGTACATAATAGGGTTAATTTCGGCACCTATCTCCCATCCCAACTTGGTCAGCGGATAAGTTACCGTGTCATAATCCTCTGGCATCAGCCTCTCTTTGTCAAGAACGATGAGTATATCCCAATCGGAGTTCTTTCGAGCATCGCCACGGGCCTGAGATCCATAAAGCATTGCCACAGCCTGCTTCGGCAAGCTGGTAGCAAGAGTCTTTTTGATGCTGTCAATAATCTTTTTGTTCATACTTTATTGTCTTTCTTGCGGTACAGTATTATTGGTTCAACACTATTTTATTGCTGTTTCCACTGTTTCCAGTTAGTCTCAGCTATATATCTGCTTATTTGTTCGCGGTCTTTACGCAGCTCTCTCATATATCAGGATTTTATCGCGGTCGGCGCTCTCACGGGCAAAGGACATCAGTCCGCCATCAGTAATCAAATCTACTTCACAACCCAACAACTCCTTTAAGTCCTCATACATTCCACTCAGGGTGAAAAGACTGAAATGCTGGGATTTGTCTGGAAGAATCAGTATGTCAACATCGCTGTCCTCTCGTTGCTCGCCACGGGCATAGGAGCCAAAGAGCCAGGCCTTCACGACGGGTTGTGTCTTGAAGTACTCGGCTATCTGCCTGCTGATGGTTGTCGCTTCTGTACTCATAGGATATTTTATGACGGGGCAAAGATAGAAAGAAAAACTGAACTTTCCAAATAATTGGGCGGAAAATTCAAAAGGAGGAATTGTATTTGCTATTGGGCTAACAACATTTTTTATCGTTATAAAGAAAAAAATGGAAAAATTTTTGGAAGTATAAAATTTTATACCTACATTTGCACACAAATAATAAGTATATGCCGACGCTATTAACCATATTTGGACTAAGATTCTTCTTTTATCTTGATGAACATGAACCTATTCATGTACATGTGACTTGTAATGGTAAGTTGGCAAAGATTGAGCTAGAGCCTCAAATACGTATAGTGTATAATCACGGATTGAAAGAGCAGGAGTTGAAGAAGGCCGTAGACACCTGCAAGACATACAAAGAGGATTTTATTTGTGAGTGGCACAAGAGGTTTGACTAATTAAATAGAAGAGAATTATGGAGGCAATTAAGAATGTATGGTTTGAAGGTAACCGTATCTATGTAAAGACCACTGAGGGACGTCTGCTGAGTAGACCGTTAGAGGCCTATCCTGAATTACAAGAGGCTACAGCCGAGCAACGCAGCGACTATAGTCTCGAGGACGAAGGTCTGGCTATTAGATGGGATGCCATAGACGCTGATATGCATATTTCAAGTTTTTATGAGACATCCGAACCCGATACAGAAAATGAGGTAGCTGCTATGTTTCATCGTTTTCCGTGGTTGAATGTATCTGAGGTGGCACGCTACCTAAACATCAACAAGAGCTTATTAGCGAGATATATTTATGGTATCTCGAAGCCGAGTGCCAGCAGGTTGCAAGAGATTCGAGAGGCTTTCCACTATTTCGGTCGCGAGCTGCAAAGTGCATAGTTACTATAGTGTTTTCACGAGCGGCCGCGACGTATTTCTCTAAGGCCGTTACGTTTTTACGAGCGGCTTATATTTTTTCACGAGCGGCTTATATTTTTTCACGAGAGGCTTATATTTTTTTACGAGCCGCCGTGACGTTTTCACTCCGTTTCATCGTGTTGAACCACACCTCTTACCTCCTTACTTCTTATCTCTTACTTCTTACCTCTACAAAGTCTCACTTTGTCTGTGATTCTCAGTTTGTCCCGCCATTATATATGGTTGTCTTAACCCAAAAACATCCCGCCCATGTCGCCCATGTCACTCCTACGCTACGGGTGGGATGGGCGACATGAGCGGGGTGTTTTCCGCTTTCCCTATCCATATTACGCGCGCGAAGGAGCATTCGACGCGGGCAAACCGCGCCGCATTGTGAACACACTTATGCGCGTGAAAGATGACTCATGTTAATGGGGTAACGACTCGAGGGGCATCAGCATAAGCCACACCCGCCTGTTTTGATTGTTGTGCAAACGCACGTCAATTCTGCTTAAATAGCTGAAAAAAAGTTGTGGGCATAGGGGCTTTTGCTTACTTTTGCACCATGTTTCGACTGATGATGGTTTGCTGTATAGCCCTTTCTGCCGTTGCGGCCTTTGGCCAACGCCAGTTTGTGGTGGTCGACGTGGAGACACGGACGCCCATCCGTGGCGTCAACGTGACGAGTAGTGCCCACCGTGCAGACACCACCAACTATCAGGGTATGATTAGCGTGCCCGACTCGTGCCGCACGCTGTCGCTGACGCATGTCAAATACGAGAGTCGCATCCTGAACGTTGACGAGGTGAAAGACACGATCTTTCTGATTTCCAAGCTGATGGGACTGCCCGAACTGACAGTCTTCGGCCACGGCAAGGGCGAGGACGCACTGAAGGAGCTGAAGCGCCAGCTGCGCATCCGGAAGAGCGAAGCCCAGCTGGCCGCCGCCGACCCCTCTGCCGGCTTCGACATCCTGGGCCTCATCGGCAAGCTCATCAAGCGGCGCAAGGACAAGAAGAAGGAGAAGTTCGAGAAGATGCTGGAGGACTACTGATTTTTTCTTCGCGCGCATTAAACTTTCCGGTGCTGCGCGCGTCAAAGCCTCAGTTATGAATCGGTTTATATTATTTTTTTGCGCCCTGATATACACTGCGGGAGTGCAGGCACAGGGTACAGTGAGAGGCAAAGTACTAGACAGACAGACAGACGAAGCACTGCAATTTGTAAATGTTAAACTGACGAAGGGTGAGAAACTGGTCCAAGGCAGTATTACCGACGTCAGCGGTTCTTTCCATTTCCAGAACGTGCCCGACGGCCAGTATCAGCTCGTCGTGTCGTTCGTAGGCTACAAGACGGCAACACGCCGCGTGACGGTGACGCCGCAGAACCGTCGCCACAACTTCCCCGCCATCTATCTGAGCGAAGACTCGAAGACGCTGAAGGAGGTGCAGGTCACCGGCCAGCGCTCGCAGATGAAGTTGGAGGTAGACCGCAAGACCTTCTCGGTAGACAATGTGCTGGCTGCTGCCGGCGGCAACGCTACCGAACTGTTAGAACAGATTCCCAGCATCGAGGTGACTACCGACGGCGAAATATCGCTGCGCGGCAACAGCAGCGTCGAGGTGTGGATCAACGGCAAGGCATCGGGCATGACCAGCGACAACCGCTACGACATCTTGCAGCAGATTCCCGCCGAGAGTATCGAACGCGTGGAAGTCATCGACAACCCTTCGGCGAAGTTCTCGGCCGAAGGTTCTGCCGGCATCATCAACATCATCCTGAAGCGCGACCGCAAGGCCGGCTACTACGGTTCGCTGCGCGCCGGCGTCGACACGAAGGGCGGCTGGAACACCGGCGCTAACCTGAATTACAGCAGCGGCGTCGTCGAGGCCTACGGCAACATTGGCTACCGCGCCCGTCGCGGTGGCGGCGGCTCGGAGAGCGAACAGGAGTACCTGCAGACGCGCCAGTATCAGCGCTACTATAGCGAGAGCGACAACCGCGGCGGCGGACTCTTCGGCCGTATGGGCCTGACGTGGCACCTCACAGAGAAAGACGACATCACCGTGAGCGGCATGGCGATGCGCGGCAACAACAAGAGCGACAACGAGACGCCCTACCACTACGGCACTATCGGCGCACCGCAGGACAGCTACGTCATGACCCGTACCACACATAACGACGGCCAGAACCGGATGTTGCATGGCGAATTAGGCTACGACCATAACTGGAGCGACAAGCACACGCTGAAGTTCGTCTTCTCGGCCAACAAGTGGAAGAGCGACAACGACAACATCTACCAGGACCGCACCGTCAGGTATACTGCTGTGCCACAGCAGTCGTCAGAGACGAGCATCTACCAGTATCGCCCGACGTTCACCAACAACCACAGCTTCGAGACCCGCCTGGAATACGAGAACCAGATAACGGACAACTTCAAGATTGAGGCAGGCTACAACGGCAATTTCTCGCACGACGACACGCCACAGGAGTCGTGGGTAGACTCCGTGAACTGGGACGGCAGTAACCGTCAGGAGGAACGCACTTTCTACAACCACTTCATCTACGACAACAATATCCACGCCCTCTACCTGACCGTCAACACGAAGTTCTGGAACAAGCTCGGCGTCATGGCGGGCTTGCGCGGCGAGTACTGGCATGTAGACACCGAGAGCCTTGACTGGTATCAGGAACGCGACCTGCAGCCAAAGAATCCCGCCTTCAAGAAGGACTACTTCCAGCTGTTCCCCTCGCTCTTCCTGAGCTACGAGCTGACGGAGACCGCCCAGCTGCAGCTGAACTACACACGCCGTCTGCGCCGACCCTGGGGCGGACAGCTCAACTCGTTCAAGAACACCCGCGACGCCACGATGGTGGAGTTCGGCAACCCCGAACTGACGCCGGAGTTCTCGAACTCGTTCTCGCTGAACTTCCTCAAGACGTGGCCCGAACACACGCTGAGCATCTCAACCTACTACCGCCCGACGACCGACGTCATCCAGCGTATCCGCTATCAGGGCAACGACGGCGTGATGTACTCCACCAACGAGAATGTGGCCAAGAACCAGCGCGCCGGCATAGAGCTTATCATGAAGGACAAGTTCTTCCGTATACTCGACCTGACGACCACGCTGAACGGCTATTACTACAAGCTCGATGCCTTCAACTACGTGATTAACGGTCAGACCATCATCGGCGAGAGCGACGAAAACTTCTCATGGGACGCCCGCATGTTAGCATCGTTCATCCTGCCTTATGACATCTCGCTACAGGCAACGGGCAACTACCGCTCGCGCGGCGTCATCACCCAGGGCTACCGCAAGGCCAACGGCTCGCTCGACTTAGGACTCAGGAAAACGTTCTTCAACAAGGCACTGGCACTGGCCATCAACTGGCGCGACGTGTTCAACACCCGCCACTGGAAGACCTACACGTCGTCAGACACTTTTACGCGGTATCAGGAGAACTGGCGCGACCCGCGCGTGAACTTCACACTGACGTGGAACTTCGGCAATATGGCAGGAAACAAGAAGAAAAAGCGCGACGACGATGACGACGAGCGCGGTACCGACGACGAGCAGCGGAACTTCGACAGTTTCCAGGAGTAAAACCGGCCTCTCAAAAATTTTTTCTTTCCCGTTGCAATGTTTCTGTTGTCTTCTGCGTATATATAAGTAGAAGACCAAATCAATCATGACCGAAACAGACATAGACCTGATAGAGGGACTGCGCAAGCAAAAACCCAAAACACAGCGAGCAATGCTCGACCGCTACGGCCGCGACGTCTTTGCACAAGTGGCAAGACTGGTGCCTGGCGTTGAGAATGCCGAAGAGGTGTATCAGGATGTCTTCATCAAGGTCTTCGCCCACATCAGGGAGTATGACGCCGAGCGGTCGGCGCTCAAGACGTGGATCTCGCGCATCGCTTACAACGAGGCCATCAGCTACCTGAGACGGAAGAGCCAGCCAGTGGTCTACTACGAAGACCGCAACGGCGAAGCCGACAAACTGTCGGATGCCGAGGTGAACGAGACTTTCGGACGGCCCAATGCCGAGACGGTGCAACTCATCAGGGCAGCCCTGAAGCACCTGCCACCCGACGAACGGGCCATCGTCACGATGTTCTACTACGAGGAAATGAGTCTGAAGGAGATTGCTTACGTGACGGAGTCGATACCTACTACGGTGGCTTCGAAACTGTGCAGAACGAGAAAGAAACTATACAAAATCATTAAAATGCTACAATCATGATAGAAGAGGAACTTAACACCTTACGACAGCAGGACAGCGCCCTGCGCGACGCCCTCAGGCTTGACGAGGCCGAGCTGCCGCAGATGCCGGCCGACCTGAACGCCAGGGTGATGGGAAAGGCCCATCTTCATGTCACGGAGGGGAGTAGTCACCACAAGATCCGGAGGCTTTGGCCGTGGGTAGCGGCAGCCTGCGTAGCTGGTGTGATGATGCTACTGCCAACACAGCAAAAGGACACGACGGAAGAGAAAGTCACGGCCAAAATAGAGCGAAAAGAAGTGAAGCCGAAGAAGGAAGCCCCACAGCCCAAGGCGCCCCAAAAAGCAGAGCCCAAGAAGGAGCAGAGCGTTCCGGAGAAACGCAAGAAGCAGGTGCGTCGCCCTACTATCATCGAACGTCACTTAGTGGCCCAGCAAGCAGCACCTGTGGAAGAAGCGGTGAAAGAGACGCCCGCCCAGCCACAAGGAGAGTTAGCCCAGGCCGCTATGCCAAGCGCCAAGAGCGGGACGAAGACGCTGACGGAGCACGACATACCCATCACCCGTCCTGAGAACTACAAGTACACCCCCGAAGAGTTGGCACAGCTACGCAAACAGGCTAACGAAGCCTACCTGAAATGGGTGGAACTGGAACTCGAAATCTCTAAGAACAACTTACGACAAACAGCCCAACAAGAATAAAAAAACTAACCATTATGAAACGCATCGTCATCATGCTGCTCATTGCCTGCAGCGCAACATTAACCGCCAGTGCCCAACAGAAGGCCAAGAACGACAATACGCCTTACAACGTCAAGGCCCTGTTCTGGGATTTTATTAAGTCGTGGGGAAATCCTTCCCCAGAAGTCTATTCGGTGAACAGGAATCCCAACACCAACCAGATTGAGTCGAGTGTCAAGATTACCTATTTTGTCGCCAATGTCAACACCGGCACTGTGCGACAGAACATGTCTGCCATCGGCGAAGCATTCCGAAAGGACGAGCCAAAGGGCTATCAGATACTGCATCTGGCTCCCGGCAACAATGAGACGTTCTCGCTGAAGGCCGTCAACGAAAACGGACAGAGCGCCACCTACCCCATCCGTATGAGCAAGGACGAGGAGATGTGGCTACTCTGCACCAAGAACCAGGAGAACCCCATGCTGCGCGATGCCTACGCCATCAAGTGGGAGCTCAACGACAACAAGAGCAAGGCCCTCGGCGCCATCTATGAGATCACCTCGCTGCGCCCCGACTACTACGAGCAGAACATGAGCGCCGGCATCTTCAACAGCAACCGGGCCACGACCGCCAAGACGTTCAAGATTGTGGGACGTGTAGACGAGAATATCAAGGACTCGCTATACAACATCTACATCGCTGAGACGGGCGCCGACCTCGCCAACATCGGCGACGACGACTACATTGCCTGCGTACCCGTCATCAACAAGCGCTTTGAGTGGCAGACAGAACTCGACCACCGCTGCGTAGGCCGCTTGCGCTGCATCTTCCCCGACGGAGAACTCTGCCCTGCGTGGATCAATCTCGACTTCGTACCGGGCGAAACCTATAACATCACCATTCATAACGGCTGGTTCGACGGGGATCAGGACTACGAGCGCCGTGTGGGGCGCTACTCAGGCAAGAGCCTGCTGAATGCACGTCAAAGTGCCGGAAACGACGATATCACGGGCCAAGAGGTCGTTGAGGACACCGTACAAATAATCAACGGAGTAGAGTTCATAGAACCCGAGAACCAGTGGGGAGCCCAAGCGGTGCCTGTAACAACCCCGTCAGACGGTGATGCAAAAACAATCTGGAGAAAATCCATTTCGCCTCAGAAGCAAGCCGAAATCATGCAGAAGGGACGAGTTTTCGAATGGAGCGTCGAGAATGTCAAGAACGCCTATCTGCTATTGGGAGGACTCAAGGGAGACTCGCCCTTCGACTACAGCAACGACGCTTATACCAAAAATATATATAAGGAGATTATCCAGCGCAATAAGGAAATGGACAAGAATTTCCACGACCTCCTAAAGACGATAGAAGCGCTGAACCCGCCTCGTGAGGATCTGTTAGAGCTCTATGGCGAAGCCTACAAAAATGTGCTGGCTAACCTCACCGAACAGAACAAGGCCTTCAACGAAATCTACAAGAAGACCGGCAAATTGACGAAGGCCGCACAGAACGCACAGAACTACATCAACAAGCTCACCGAGAAATACATGAAAGAAGCGAGCAAGCTTATGGCTCACTAAGCACGCGGTCTACACTACCGGTCTGCAACAGGAGACGCTCGGCCTCGTCGTAGGGGATGCCGAGCGTCTCCTGTATCATTCGCGTGCCACGGTCGACAAGCTTCGCATTGGTCAGCTGCATCTTGACCATACGGTTTCCCTCGACGCGTCCCATACGAATCATCAGGGTTGTGGAAATCATGTTGAGTACCATCTTCTGTGCCGTCCCGCTCTTCATGCGGCTGCTGCCCGTCACAAACTCAGGACCAACGATGGTCTCAACGGGATAGTCGACCGCATCGGCCAACGGCGTATGGGGGTTGCTGGTGATGCAACCCGTCAGCAGTCCGTGCTTCCGCGCCTCGCTGACGGCTCCGATAACGTAGGGGGTGGTGCCGGAAGCGGCGATGCCTATGACGGAGTCGTTGGAGCTGTCGCTGCTGCGCCGCAGCAGCACAGCGGACAAGTCACACCAGCCTTGCTCGGCAACGTCCTCGGCTTTCTCGACGGCGCAGCGCAGAGCTTCGTCGCCTCCGGCGATAATACCGACAACCCAGTCGGCAGGCACGCCAAACGTTGGTGGCAGTTCGCTGGCATCGAGCACGCCCAACCGGCCACTGGTGCCTGCACCCACATAGAACAACCGGCCGCCACGCTTCATCCTCGGCTCAATGGCTTCCACCAGAGCCTCAATCTGCGGCAGCGCCTTTTGCACAGCCTCAGCCACCAGCGCATCCTCTTCATTGATGTGCTGCAGCAGTTCTGCTATGGGCATCTGTTCGAGATGGTCGTAGCGTGAGGGCTGTTCGGTAATCTTATCTTCTTGCGTCACGGCTGCAAAAAAGAAAAATCTGTTTTACAATTTGTTTCTGACAATTCTCATCAGCTCGGCTGAGGGTTCGGGTGCGCCAGCTACGGGCAGCAGGTACCAACGAACAGTCCAATTAAGCTGTTCGTGAGGTTTTAGGGTGGTGTAGGCACCTTGACTCTCCAGTTCGATGAAGGTCTTGCCGCGGTTCACATATACCTGTATCTCAGCTTCGCCAGGAGCAGGCTGAGAAGGTGTCAGGTCGTCGAAAATCTTCAGGAGCAGCAGGCCGTTGTTGTAATAGGCATACCAGCCCTTGCCGTCGGCATTAATCTTGCGGTTCTCACCGGTCTCGTCCGTCTGATACCACACAGCACCATGAGCAGACTTGAAGGGCATCATGCCTGTGGGCGTAATGCCATCCAAAGGAGCATCGAAGAAGATGACACCACCCTCGTTGGCCACACGGGTAATCTCCCAAGGGGCCACCTGACGCGTCTCGTCGCTCTCGTTGATAATAGAATAGTGGATGATGATTGAGTTAGCCTTCTCATCGACGCTGAACGCCTTGCGGACACGGTATTTCAGCTTTTCAGACACCTCGCTGGTCATGACGAGACGGCCATCAAGTTCCTCTACCTGATAGGGCATCTTGTCGAACTCTTGAACGGGTGGCCAGTTCCACTCTTTTTGCGGACTTGTCCAGAAGGTGCTTCCAAAGGATTCAGGTGCCGTCTGTTGCGAGATGACCTCCTGCCCTTTGTATTTCAGCGACATAATTTTTCCGCCCTTCGTGAGATAGACGGTCATTGTGACATCGCCCACCTTGATTTGCCGGCTGCTTTGACGAGCACGGAAATCGTCGAGTTGCTGGAAGCAATGCTTGTCGATAATCTGTTCCAGACGGCGGTCAGGATTATTGCGAATGACACACTGATGGTCAAACACCATCAGCTCGCCGTTCTCTGCCGTATAAGGATGCCACGCAGGGAGACCGTCGACGTTAGGATTACCGTTGTGGGCAAACTGCGCCCACACGCTACTCATAGTGTCGGCCAGACGAAGGTCAGCCTCGGACGGCTGCGGCAGTTCGTTGGCAGCCTGATGGAGCGTATTGAAACAAAACTTCAGCTCGTGACCGTGAACGCTACCCTTGTTCACAGGCGACCGCCAGGTGAACATATACATATAGGTTGGGGTCTGACGCGTCGTGCTGATGGCATCGGCGGTAATGATGGTCTTGGGACGGAATAGCCAGTCGATGCTCAGCAGGTCCTGTGGCGAGTGGTCGGGATAAGCCTCATCAAAAGCCTTGAGATAGATAGTGGCATCGAAGCCGAAGGTTCTGAACAACTCGCGACGGGCTTCATCCTGAGTCATTGGCTGGTCGTAACGCAGACGCTGCAACTCGTTGAACGTCGTGCCGATAAGGATAGGGATGTTGTCGCTGATGCTGGCAAATCCCGGCTGGAACGGCTGCTGTAGCAGTGTCTCACCATCGGGCGTAGGACCAAAGCCCCACATCATCGGCGTGCCGGGCTTGCGGGTGCCGATGCTGGCAGCCATAGCCCGCTGACCAGCAGCGTAGAGCGTATCGTATGGGACTGTTTTAATGTCTTCGATATGCGCAGCGTCGATATTCAGTTCCTTCAGTACGGCCTGTCCCAGTTCTTCGGTCATCTGCTTCGTGTTGACGTTAAGGATGGTGCCACTCATAATGATAGCCTTATGGAAGAGTCCCTTGGCTTGCGGCATACAGAGCAACGTACCCACCTTACCGCCGCCACCCGACTCACCGAAGATGGTGACGTTCGTAGGGTCGCCACCAAACTGGCGGATATTCTTCTGCACCCATTGCAAGGCCTGTATCACATCAAGCATCCCCACATTGCCAGAGTATTTATACTTTTCACCACATACCGAGAGGTCAAGGAAGCCGAGGATATTAAGCCGGTGGTTCACGCTCACCACGACAACATCCTTTTTGGCCAGCTGCATACCCGGGTTCCATGCCGACGTGCCCGAGTCGAAGCCACCTCCATGCAGCCACACCATCACAGGCTTCGAGGCTTTGGTGCTTGTCGTCCATACATTCAGCACACAGCATTGCTCCGACATTTCTGCCTCGCTAAGCTTACGCCCCCACGTGTTCTGCATCGCCTGCGGTCCCCAATGGTCGCACACGCGGACAACATCCCACTTGTCCACAGGCTTAGGCGGCATAAAACGCTCCACCTTCGCATAGGGAATACCAAGAAAAGCCATCGATCCTTCCTGGTCGATACCCTTTACCGGTCCAGACTCCGTCCTGACAACCATCGGGGCTTGTGCCATACCAGCCAAAGACGTCAGCACAGCCAGCATAAGGAATAGTCTACTCTTCATAACTTCTACAGATTGCTTCAAGTTGATTACTTTTGCGCACAAAAGTACACATTTCTTTTGGAATATCATCATTCAAAAGGAAATAACACAGTTCTTGGGGCTTGTTTTTTGCGTAAATGGATAAATATTCCTACCTTTGCACCACAATGAAGCAACCACAACTGGATTTTTACGATATGGGCACTGGCGTGACGGCCTTCAGCAGTACACGTCACGGAGGCAGCAGCAAAGGCAACTATGCCGCGTTTAACATCAACCGCTATTGTGGCGACGACGAGGAGGCTATCCGCCAAAACCGTGAGGCGCTATGCCAAATGCTGGGCATCAGCGACGACCGCCTGATTATGCCACACCAGGTACACCTGACGAAAGTGGCAAGAATCGACGAGGCATTCTTATTGATGAACGCTGCAAAAAGGCAAGAAACGTTAGAGGGTGTCGATGCACTGATGACAGACCTCAAGGACGTGTGCATCGGCGTGTCGACAGCAGACTGTATCCCCGTGCTGCTGTCTGACCACGAGCATCATGCTCTCTGCGCCATCCACGCAGGGTGGCGAGGCACGGTCAGGCGCATCGTCGTCAGGGCTGTTGAAGCAATGACAGAGGCCTACGGCACACGCCCCAACCAACTCATTGCCCAAATAGGCCCCGGCATCCATCTCGACAGCTTCGAGGTGGGCGACGAGGTCTACGATGCCTTCGCCCAAGAAGGTTTCGATATGTCTGCCATCAGCATCAAGAAAGAGAAGTGGCACATCGACCTGCCCGCGTGCAATCGTCTGCAGCTTGTCGCCTCAGGCTTGCTGCCACAAAACATCAACGTCTCACCCGTCTGCACCTACAAGCAAGCCGCCGACTACTTCTCCGCCCGTCGTTTAGGCATCAACAGCGGTCGCATCTTCACGGGCTGCATGTGCAATAGCGGACGGGAAGAAAGTCATTCAGTAGACACTTACTTGAATATCAGCTGCGCAAACTCGTGAAGGCTGCGACGCCAGGTCTGCCACTCGTGGGCCGTCTCGGGCGAGACGTAGCTGTAGGCATTGATGCCCAAGGCTTTCAGGTTCTCAGCAGCCTTGCCTACGCTGCCGTCACCTTCAGCCATACGGGTTTCGCGGCCACCAGCACTCATGAAGAGCACCTTGTTGGTCTTCTTGAAGTCGGCAGCATCCTTCAGGTCGTCGACACTGAACGTGCCGCCGCTGAACATACCGACATAGGCGAATGTTGTGGGGTTTGCCAGCGTGATGCCGCGCGTCTGCATTCCACCCATCGACAGGCCAGCCATAGCGCGATGCTCGGTATCGGCTATCACACGGTAGTTTTTCTCCACCATCGGGATAATGTCGGTCAGCAGAATCTGCTGGAAGGCTTCGAAGAAATTGCCGAAGCCACCACGACTGCCAGGACGCTGGCCACCAGGACCACCCTGCGGGCGCTGACCGCCGAAGCCCTGCCTACGCATCTCGGCTGGATCGGGGTCGCCGGGGCGACGCGTGTCGAGACCATTATCCATGAAGATGATGAACGGCACAGCCTTGCCCTCAGCAATGAGGTTGTCCATAATGATGCCTGTCTTGCCCTGAGCTGACCAGCCCGTCTCGTTCTCGCCCATACCGTGTTGCAGATAGAGCACGGGGAACTTCTTCGTGGGGTTCGTGTAGTACTCGTTGGGCAGGTAGATGTATCCGTGACGCATTTTCTCCTGCACCGTCGACCAGTAGTACACCTCGCTGACAGAACCTTGCGGCACGTTCTTCACCGTGTAGAACGCCTCGTCGGCAGCAGGGATGTCGATACCGCTGCCCCAGCGGCTGGCACCGTAGAAATACTTGCTGCCTGGATCGGGTACGGAGGCACCGTCAATGTTCAGCTGATAATAGTGGAAGCCTTCGTCTTGAGGTGCCGACGTACCTGTCCACAGGCCGTTCTCGTCCTTGGTCATCTCATAGATCTTGCCGGCAATGTCAAGACCGACGAAGGTGGCCTTAGGTGCCAGAATCTGGGCACGCACCATGCGCTGTGAATTGACCATCGGGTACTGCTTACCCTCCTGGTTGGTTGTGGCAGGCTTGAAGTCCTCGACCTCTGCCGTTACTGAAGGAACTGTAGGGTTCACCCTGGGAGCCCCAAACTGTGCTGATGCTGTCATTGCAGCAAGTGCAGCAACCATCGTAAGAATTTTTCTCATAGGTTATGTAATATGTTAGGTTGATAATCTTTTCTTTTTATGTTTCGGTAGTGCCTGACTGCTCTCTCTGACAAGCTTAGAAAGGTTGTCGCGGTATTCTTGTGCAAAGATACAAAAGTTTTTTGTATACTATGATGCTAATGGATGTTTTTTTCTTGTAGAAACGTAAAAACCGATTCGATAATTTGCGAATTCCATTTCTTTTACGTAATTTTGCGGCCGTAAAAGCATTGCAATATGGTTGTTACTTTCAATGAAGACTATTTGGAGTGCCTGTATATATCGGGACAGACAGGGCTGAAGAAACTACGGTTTCAGCCTCAGATTGTCCGAGGATATCAGAAAGCTATAAAGATTCTGATCCAAGCTGCTCGCATAGAAGACCTGTTTCCATTTAAGTCTCTGCATTTTGAGGCCTTGCATGGCGATAAGGAGGGACGTTTCTCGATAAAGGCTAATGACCAGTATCGTGTTGAGTTCACGGTAGAAAAGACAACAGATGAGCCAATAGTAACCATTTGCAATATTATGGAATTGTCAAATCATTATAAGTAATAAGGAGGAATAGTTATGATTAGAGCAAAAGACGTCGCGGAAGAAAGAATAGCGAACAATATGATTTCATCGGAGTTGATTCATCCTGGGGAGATTATAAAAGATGAAATTATGGCCCGTGGCTTGACCCAAAAGGAGTTGGCTCAGCAAATGGGCGTGTCGTATACGGTATTCAATGAGATACTAAATGGAAAGCGACCTGTTACCACTGAGTACGCCTTGCTTCTTGAGGCTGCCCTTGGAACAGATGCCAATATCTGGTTAGGTCTTCAAGCGGATTATAATATGCAACGATTCAAGCAAGACCGTTCTTTCATGAAACGTCTTGAGAAGATTCGGAAAATTGCTGCAGTTTTTTAGGCGGTAATGTCCCTCTAACTTTAAAAAAAATCAATGAACGCGCATTTTGGGGATTTAACATACTATAGGCAAAAATTGTTTTTGGTTATGTTCTAAACCATTAAGCCCTAATGGATACTTTATGGGACTTATAACATGTTTGCCTTATTTTATAACAGAACAGAATTGTTCAATTTTCGGCATTGATAACTCTGCCGTGCGTGCCTATAAAAAAGCATTGAAGAAATAAAGTTGGGATGGGATAAGTTAGAGTATACAAAGGAGATTTCAGATGCCTGCAAAAAGGAATCACGGGGAGATAGAACGTATCAAGGAGATGGAGCTGCGGATGAGGCGGGCGGCGAAAGCGGTGATGGAGCTATCGGCGGCGTTAGAGAATTACGAGGCGGTGCGGGAGGATATCAAGGCTCTCGACGCTTATTACGGCAGCGAAGCGTGGAAGCGCGACTTTGCTGACGATGAGGCAGGGCTGCTGCCAGCTGACTTGCAGCGTGGCGTTCTGTCTGAGGATGGCATCTGGAATCTGCTGTCCGATGTGCGTGAGTTGAACGATAGGCTAAACTTAAATAAGACGACTGAGAATGTCAATCAATAAATGTAATGAGTGGTTTTGAAAAAAGTTTGAAAACGGTGTAGTTTTTCGTAGCAGTGCTGCGTCTAATGGGTGTAATGATTAAAAAACAGATGAGACAATGAACAACTTAGAAAGACAGTTTGCGCAAACCGTTAAAGAACATAAGAGCACCATCTACACCGTGTGCTACATGTTCTCGCAGGATGCCGACGAGGTGAACGACCTGTTCCAGGAGGTACTAGTCAATCTTTGGAAAGGGTTCGAGAGCTTCGAGCATCGCAGTGACATCAAGACGTGGATTTACCGCGTCGCTCTTAATACCTGTATCTCTATAGACAGGAAAAAGAAGCGTCGCGCAGCCACAGCCCGAGTCACGATGGATATCAACCTCTTTGAAGACCGCGACGAGGACACGCGCCAGGTGGACATGCTCCACAAACGCATCTCCCGTCTCCAGCCCTTCGACAGAGCAATCGTTTTGCTCTGGCTCGAGAACCTCAGCTATGAGGAGATTGGGCAGATTGTTGGTATCACGGCTAAGAACGTCAGCGTTCGTCTGTTCAGAATCAGAGAACAATTAAAGAACATGTCAAACGATTAAAAACCTCACCCATTATGAACAACGAGAATTTTGAATTAGAGAATATGCGTCAGCAGATGAACACGCTGAAGCAGAAGTTAGAGAAGCAGGAGATTGTGAACGACCACATGATCCGCCAGTCGATGAAAAAAACAGCAAGTACCATCAGCCGCAGATATAATGTCATCATGGTTTTGGCCATATTGATGGTTCCCTATTTCTACTGGGTATGCGTCAAGTCGGCCGGTTTCTCGATAGCCTTCTGGATTGGCACAAGCATCTTCATGCTGGTCTGCGCAGGAGCAACCTACTATAATAGCCGCAACCTGACTGACGTGAACATGATGAGCAGCAATCTGGTAGAAGTGCGCAGAAAGATGGCCCGCGCCAAGAAGTTCGATGTCGACTGGCTGTTCTTCGGCATTCCAGCTGTTATCCTTTGGTTCGGCTGGTTCTGCTACGAGTCATATCAGATTGCAGGCAACTTAGAACCAAACTGGCTCATGTTCGGCGGCATCGTAGGCGGCATCATAGGAGCCATCTGCGGATTCAAAATGCACTTCCAGACCCAGCACCAATATCAGGAGATCATTGACCAGATAGAGGATATTACTGCCGAAGCGTGAGTGATTGCCGAATGTACTTATTAGCCGAGCCTGCTGACGTTAATCACGGGCTCGGCTTTTCGACTTTTTGTTGTCAGCATTCAAATCACCACATTATGTTAGTTTAACACAATATTGCTCTTTGACATTTTGCAATCTGAAGAAAAGTGCGTACCTTTGTAGATGAAAAAACCTAAAATATGAAGACAGACATACAGATTGCACGAGAGTGCCAGTTGGAACACATCAACGAGATTGCTACACGGCTGGGCATTGCCCCCGAAGAGATTGACCCCTACGGACGCTTCATGGCCAAGGTGCCGGTAAAGCTCATTGATGAGGAGCGTGTCCGCCAGAGCCGCCTGATTCTCGTCACAGCCATCAGCCCCACAAAGGCCGGCATCGGCAAGACGACGGTCAGCATCGGACTGACCTTAGGCCTGAACAAGCTTGGCAAGAAAGCCGTCGTGGCACTGCGCGAGCCGTCGCTCGGCCCGTGTTTCGGCATCAAGGGCGGTGCGGCTGGTGGCGGTTATGCCCAGGTGCTGCCAATGGAGAAAATCAACCTCCACTTCACGGGCGACTTCCACGCCGTAACATCGGCCCACAACACCATCAGCGCCTTGCTCGACAACTACCTGTTCCAGCACCGCAAGGATGGTTTTCACCTACGCGAAATCTACTGGAAGCGGGTTCTCGACGTGAACGACCGCTCACTGCGTAACATTGTGACGGGACTTCGTGGCGACGGCGTCGTCGCAGAGACGGGATTCGACATTACTCCGGCCTCGGAGCTGATGGCAATTCTCTGTCTGGCCACCAGTGAGGAAGACCTGCAGCGAAGAATAGAAAACATCGTGCTCGGCATCACCGCCGACGGAAAACCATTCCGCATCCGCGACCTCGGCGTGGCAGGGGCCATCACAGTACTGCTGCGCGATGCCCTGTCACCCAACCTCGTGCAAACCACAGAGCACACACCAGCCTTTATTCATGGAGGCCCCTTCGCCAACATTGCCCACGGCTGCAGCAGCGTCTTAGCAACGAAAATAGCTATGACCTACGGCGACTATGTGGTGACGGAGGCTGGTTTCGGTGCCGATCTGGGAGCCGAGAAATTCTTCGACATCAAGTGCCGTAAGGCGGGCTTACAACCACGTCTCGTCGTCATCGTGGCTACCACTCAAGGACTGAAGATGCACGGCGGCGTGGCCTTGGAGGCTATCAAGGAGCCTAATATGAAGGGGCTGAAGGAGGGACTGAAGAACCTGAACCGCCACATTAACAACATGCAGGGCTTCGGCCAGCCCGTCATCGTAACCCTGAACCGTCACGACACCGACCTTGAAGAGGAGATTGACGTCATTCGCCGCAACTGCGAGGACCTCGGCGTAGGCTTCGCGGTGAACGAAGCATTCCTACGCGGTGGCGACGGTGCCGTAGAACTGGCACAGAAGGTGGTCGACACCATCGATAGCATCCAACCGCTGCCCATCCACTATACATATCCTGAGAACGACACCATAGAGGGCAAGATAGAGAAGGTGTGTAAGCGCATCTACGGAGCCGCCGCCGTGGAGTTTACCAAGACCGGCAAGAAGAAATTGGAGTCTATACGCACCATCTTTGCCGACGACGAGAGTATACGCCACTATCCCGTCTGCATTGCCAAGACGCAATACTCGTTCACAGCCGACTCCACCGTCTACGGCTCGCCCGAGGGCTTTACGATTCGTATCCGCGATATTATTCTGAACTGCGGCAGCGAGATGATTGTGGCCATTGCCGGCGATATGCTCCGTATGCCTGGCCTGCCCAAGAATCCACAGGCCGAACACATCACTATCGTCAATGGCGAGATAGAGGGCTTGTCATAAACGACACATCAGGCATCCGGCAATGGAGGCAGGACATCGGTGATGAGGGGAACGATCTGCTTGCGAGAGTAGTTCTTTACGCTATAGCAGACTCCTTCGCGCAGTGAAGCCCCAAACACGGCCTCGGCTACTTCCTTAGTGCCCTCACCGTAATAGATAAAATACGTTCCACCGTATAGGTATGGGTTCTCGTCCTTGTCACTTCCCGTATTGGGCACAAGGTTGCTGATCATAGAAAAAAGCATCTGGCAACCTTTCTGCCGCATAATCTCAGGCATGACAGCGAGCATACGCGTGATGAAAGCCTCCATCTCGGCCTGCTTACAAACCAGACTACCGAAACCTATCGGATGGCCACTGATGTCGTAGTCCTTATAGTCAGACAGGAAGATTTCAGCATCGGTCATACCAGAATAATCGTATGCCGCCTCTTCCATACGGCGATTAATGACCCTCATTGAGTCTCTTGAAATACCTAATTGCGTGGAGAGTGCCAACCAAGCCGTAGAGTCGATACCACACGTGGTAGACTTCGAGAGGTTGCGCGTGTCGCTGATGATACCAGCAAGCATGATACGGGCCGCCTCGTCGTCGATGTTCACCCCTAATTCGTTGTACATCTCATAGATAATGGTGTTTGTCGATCCCACCATCTCACGACGCACATAGGGGATGCCGGCATCAGCAATATCGCCCTCGACGTGATGGTCTATCTTCTGCAGGATGATGGCTTCACGGGCACCGTCCACACACTGCGCATAGTCTGTGTGGTCAGTCAGGATAAGCCGCGTCTGGGGCACCACCGAGGTCTTAATGGCCGGCAGACCGAAGCCAAAAAGCCCGGCAATGTACTGCGTCTCACGGTTCGTAGGACTCGACACCTTCGCCTTACAATTGTAGCCGAGCTGGTTCATGAGTTTGGCATACGAGAGGGCTGAAGTGACGGCATCCACATCGGGCGTCTTGTGACCATAGACAAAGCAGGTGTCTTGTCCCCAATTTAAAGAGCGCAACTTCGCCCTGAGCTCAGCACCAGGTTCTGGCGTGGGCACAGGGTCGTCAGTTGTAGAACACGACAAGACTGTCAAAGTAAGTCCTACGTATAAAATAACTGTCAGTTTCCAGGAGAATGCTTTACTTACCATCAATCAAATAGTTTTTGTTGGCTGCAAAGATACAATGAAGAGTTGAAAACGCCAAATTTTCTTTGGAAAAACTATGAATCAGAGATTTCAAAATCCGGCCGTGACGTTTTCATGAGAGGCCGTGACGTTTTCACCAGCGGCTTATATTTTTTCACGAGCGGCCGTTATTAATAGTCAGAATATCCATCACGCCAATGTACTCAATATCATGCTCTTGACAATAGGTTGCCACATCTCTTTTAGAATATGGGTCATTTCGGAAATAAACCCCCTCTGGCAGCACTTGGCCTGTCAATATGCCCAGCACGATGGCAATGACGATACGTGGCAGCAGTCCTAATTTGGGCAGGGTCATCTTGCGCTCCCTCATTCTAAATGCCTGACAGGACGAAGCGGACGCCGCCGGTGAATTGCGTATCGAGCACTAAGGTGTAGTCCATCGAGATGGCCAGTCGCCGGGCTAACGGCAGACCGATGCCCAGGCTTTCCTCGTCGGCCGACAGACGGACAAAGGGCTCGAAGATGCGCTGGGCATCTTTAGCGGGAATCGTGGGGCCTTCGTTGCTGACGGAGATGGCGTATTTACCGTTGGTATCGGCATAGCAACTCACCAGCACGTTGCCACCCGTGGCATACTTGTCGGCATTGCCAAGCAGACAGTTCAGCAGCGACTGCAGCAGCGGATTGGTATTGACCATCACGTCGTCGGCCACTGAGGTGCGGAACTCAGTGGTCAGCAGGCGCTTCTTTTCAGCATGAATGGGCGATGCCTCACGGTGCAGGTCGAAGCTGCTGAGGATGGAGCGCACCACTTCATTCAGCCCGACATGGTCGTTCTTAGGCGCCTGAATATCGTCACCATAGAGACTGAACAAGACGAGGTTGTGGGTGGATGCGGCAACATGATAGGCATTGCGGCACACTTCGCGGCGTAGCTGCACATATTCGTCGTGAGGTATCTGACCGTTAGCATCGATGATAACCTCTGCCGTACTGATGAGCGTGAGCAGCGGCGAGCGGAGAGCGTTATGGCAGATGAGCTTCTCGTCGTCGGTGATGCCTGCCGACCCTCGGGCGTAGGAATCGAAGACCTGGTCCATGAGCGACTCTATGCTGCGGGCAGCGTCGAGGATGTCCTGGTAGCGCTTGCCCCGCTCCTCGGGCTTCAGAAGGAAGTCGGAATTGTTGAATATGCGCGCATAGCCCAGCAGTACATTGACAGGCGACTCGAGCTTCTCCTGGATGGTGGTGACGAAGGCACGGCGGATGGCTTGGCCGGCCTCAGTGCTGCGGCGGGCTTCCTGCAACTGTAGGAACTGCTCCTTCAGCCGCTTGTTCTTTTGATGACGGAAGATGAGCATACCCACGAGCAGGGCGATGATTGACAGGGCCATCAGTCCTACTATCACCAACTGTATACGGCGTATCTCAGCCTTCTTCTGCTCCGTCTGAAGCTGGTCGATGTCGTGCGCCATGTCTATCAGGTGGAGTTCCAAGGCTTCGGCCTCGCCGATAAGTATCAGACTGTCCTTCTGTTCGGAGGCACGGAAGGCACGCTCCCAGTCGCCCATCTTCTCATAGACATTGATGCGCAGCTCAGTGGCCGTCAGAGGCACCTCGATGGAGTCACACCAGCCCAGGGCACACTGATAGTCGTTCTGCATCAGGCAGTGGCACACCATCACCTGCTCGAGGTTGGCGGCATTAAACTGTTCGGGCAGATGCTCGCGGATGCTGTCGTACTTAGAGAAATAGCGCTCGAAGGCATCGCGGTCGCCCAGCTTATTGGCAATAATACAGCGGTAACCCAGCACGCCACTCTCGTACATAGGGTTCTTCAGCATCTGCTGCGGCAGGCTGTCGAGACAGGCCATCGCCTCCGAGGGCCGCTTGAAACTGAGCGTCTGGGCCAGCGAGAGGTAGATATTGAATACTGACACAGGGTCTTTCTCAGCATTGATGCTCTCCAGCGCACGCCGGAAGTGCTTCTCGCCCATCTCCAACTGGTTACGGCCGTTATAGAGAAATCCCAGACACATATTCGATATGTAGAGATACTGCTCCTGATGGCGATTCTCAATATCGTCGTTAAGGAGTTCAACCTCACTGAAGGCACGATGGAAATACTTGTGGTTGACATCATAGATGACGCGGTTCATCCATGCGCGGTAATACTTCTCCCACTCCTTGCGCTCCTTCAAATAGCTCATAAAAGCGGCGTGGGCATCGTAGAAATCGGAATCGCTGCCTGTCATCTGCGTCTCATAGAGGCGCTGCACCAGCTGCTGCTCCTGTAAAGACGGCGGCTGCTGTTGAGCGCACAGAATGACGCACAATCCCAACATCACTGCGGATAAAACAACTTTTTTACCTAATCTCATATAAATATCGATATGTTTGAGGCCACAAATATAAGCAAAAAAACGTTTCAAAACAAATAAAATATGTCAAATCGTAAAATTTTTGTTGATTTTAGAACATTTTTAGGGGTTTCCGAACCAATTTTGGCCATGGGCGGGTCAAAATACCTGTTTCCTTGACCCGCCCGTGCCCCGTTAAGGCAAGACTAACGCACCACGACTTTCCGCCCTCGGACAATGTAGATGCCGCGCCCGACGGCAGTAGTTCTGCGTCCCAGCAGGTCGTAGACGGCATTGTCGGCATGACGCTCAGCAACTTGAAGGTCTGCGATGCCATCGGGCTGCTGCGACGCTGTGAGCGGGAAGAGCATCCACTGGCGGTGGACGGGCGTCGGGTTGCTGTCCTGGTACTGCCAGACGGTAATCACCGTACCGGCAGCCGTCGACTCGTTGCTGAGGTCGAAGCCGTGGGTGCGGCCGTTGCTGGCTAAGATTTTGAAGAACGGTGCGTCGACGGGGTCTATGTAGAAGTTCTGCTCGCTGGCCTGTGCCTTCTGGGCTGTCAGCGACGAACTGCTGCTGCTGCGATGGGCCGTCAGTCGCAGGCCGAGCGCATTCTGCAGGCTATAGGTGCCATTGCCCATGTCTGTCAGTCGCCAGCGCTGGGCGTCGCCGTAGTTAATATCCTGGATGGTGACCTGACTGGCCGTTGCCGTAATGGCGCGGGCGTTCTCGTGACGGGGAACAATCAGGTATTCTACGCCGTCGCACAGCAGCTCCTGGGCGTCGGCCATCTTGCTGACGGGTATGACGATGGTGACGATGCTCTGGGCGGGCAGGACTGCCATGAGTCCGTCGGCTTCGAGGGTGATGCCGCTCTTGGTGCGGGTCAGGTTCTCGCTGGCCGACGTGCGGTAGGCCTCAATGTCGGCGAGTGCCGGCAGCGTGCCGAACTGCGACAGGTTGATATGATGAACGGCCTTGGCTCCCTCGTTCAGCAGGACGAGCACCAGGGTGTCGCGGTCGGCATTGACAGCCGCCAGCGACTGCGGACAGAGCGAGGTGACGATGTCGTAGCCCCGCTTGATGAAGCGCGAGCATTGCTGGCGCACGTAGTAGTTCTTCACCTTGGCATAGGTCTGGTTGGCAAAACTGCCGCGGACGGTACACCACTGGTCGTTAGCCTCTTCCATATACTGCCAGTCAATCCACGCCTCAGGCTGTATGTAGCGCATATCGTCGATGAGTCGCTGGGCCAGGCTGAGGTTGCCGCCGATGCCATTGCCGCCGGAGCCGGTCTCGCTCATCCACAGGGGCTTTCCGGCCTGATGGGCCAGCAGGGCCAGACGGGCGCGGTCGGCATTGCTGGCCTGATAGGTGTGCGTGTTCCACTGGCCCACCAAAGGCAGGACGCCGGCGCTCTTGTATTCCTTGAAACCCTGTACGGACAGCCCTACGTTGGTCTCGTCGGAGGCAGAGATGACGGTGCTAAGACCTGAGGCGCGCAAGATGGGCTCCAGCACGCGTATGAACTTTATCTGTGAGGAATAGTCGAAATGGCAGCCCTCCTGCGGACCGTTGGCATACCAGAAGTTGGTCACCGACTCGTTGAACGGCTCCAGCGTCTTGAACTCTATGCCGTACACGTCCTTGTAATGCTTGCAGACGTCAACAAGATAGTGGGCAAACTCCTCGTAGTACTCGGGCTTCAGGTTGTCCTTGCCACCGTCGGCATTGCCGCTGACGCAGCCGCTGTAGGTCATGTAGTAAGGACAGGAGTTGCTGAAGGCCTCGAACACGGCATCGGGGCGCTTCTCCTTGATTTTCAGCATAATCTTGCGCTGGGCGGCATCGCGGTCCCAGTGATACTCGTCGCCGCTGAAATCCTTGAAGCCCTCCATCTCGGCGCGCAGTCCCTTGCCGTTGCCCATGTGGTGCTTGGTGCAGTGGCGGTTCTCAGGGTCGTCGCCGCCGCCGATGTTGTAGCGGAAGTGACTGTAGTTAAGCCCTGTGGGACTGACCAGCCACTCTACAATCTCGTCAATCTTAGCGTCGCTCCACTTGCCACACTGGCCGGCCCACCAGCAGAGCGACACGCCCCAGCCGTCGAAGTGCTGGCGCACCAACTGCGGACTCACCATATAGCGGAGGGTGTCGGTAGGCGGCGCCTGTTTCACGTTGTCGCTGAAATACCACAGGTGCTTCATGTCGGAGCCGTTCTTATTGGTGAAAATCTTGGAGTGGCCATCGTTGCTGTCGGTACCCATATACAGGTTGTTGGACTTGCAGCGCAGCTTGACAAACTGTCCGGAAGCCGGCTCAATGGTCCACTTAGCAGCGGCTGCCGTAGCACTGGCTATGAACTTCGAGTTCCACTGGCCTTCGAGGGCGAGATACAGAGACTGGCCGGCGGCCTGGATGTTATAGTAGCCCTGACCGTCGGGCACGATGGTCACCTGCTGCGGGCTGCTCTTCGTGGGGGCTTCTATCCAGCCGCCATTGTCGCTGCCCATCTCTACGTGGTTGCCGCTGCTATGCATCAGATACAAGGTTGTGGGCTGCGTGAAACTGGTCTGACCCCACACGAAACTGCCCATCAGGTAGAATAATGCTGTTACAAAATATACTTTCATCTTCCGGAAGGTTTAGGTTGGGTTGCAAAATTACAACAAAAAAGCGAGATTTTTTCATTTTCCCAACTTTTTTTGTTGGTTTTACAGCACATTTTTCGTAAAGGCGGAAGCGTAGACAAGAAGGGGGAAACACGAAAGCCAAATTTTACGGCCGTGACGTTTTCACGAGAGGCCGTGAAATTTTTCTCTAAGGCCGTGAAATTTTCACGAGAGGCCGTGACGTTTTATGATTTGTCTCATCATGCTTGTAAATATATAATTGTTATAACCGTAAACGAACCCTCACCTCTCGCACCTCTCACACCCGCCTTAGGTGCGGGAGGTGTGGGAGGTGTGGGTTGTTTTCTCCTTGTCCCTATTATAATACGCGCGCGAGCTGCCGCAGGCGCCACACCTCTCACTTCTCACCTCTCACTTCTCACTTCTCCCTATATGGATAGCTTAACCAGAAAAGACCCCACCCACGTCGCCCATGTCGCTCCTGGCTCCAGCTTTGCTGGTTTGTGGGGGCAAGAAGTTTTGGGGTGGGATGGGCGACGTGGGTGGGATGATTTCCGCTTTAGCGTCCCTTTACGCGCGCGTGAGAGGATGCTGCGCCAAAAGATATCAATCGCCTGAATAAGTCATCGTTCAGCTTGTTTAATAACAGAATAGTTCAGAATACGCATTTCGGTAGCTTCGCATATCTCGCGGGCATAGTCGTTGAGCCGATGAAAACGGGAGTAGTCGGTAGACCCGTCAACAGCCCAAGGGGCAAGGATAAGCAGGTGGCCGGCAGCACAGGCATAGAAACGGCGCTGGGGCGGTTTCCAGTATTCACCAATAGGCTCTTTCTGCAGAAGAATCAGAGGCAGACGGGCGTCAAGGGCATCGCTGACGACAAGGCTCTCGCCTCGTGAGATACCTGGCGTGACAAGCACCGCGCCCTCTTCGGCAACACGCAACAGGCGGCGGTGCTCAGCCTGGTATGCCTCGGTAAGTTCGGTGGCTTGGCCTGTCTCAGGGTCCTTGCGATGGAAGAACACCTGCTCCTTAATAGGGTATTTCAAAAGGAAGAGGTTACCGAAGGCGGCATATTCGCGGCCACCAATCCATAGATGCAGCTGGCGCTCCATGAGCCGGGGGCACTCCTCACGGATACGGGCGCGGAGCGGGTTCTCAGCCATATAGCGCTTGATGTTCTCCAGCATACCGGGGCGGTTGATGATGCGGTCGTGGTAGCCCTTCTCGAAAAGCACGGGGCGCAGAGGGGCACTGCCCAAGGGAGAAGCCTTGGGCACAACGGCAGAAGCGCCAGCGGCAGGAACAGCGGCGGCAGGAACGCCGGTTGTAACGGCGCCAGCAGGAACAGCGCCGGCGTTTTTAGCAGCTGCCGTGCTTGGCGTTTCTCCGCCAAGCCCCCTCTCATCCTGCAGCGCCCACCACGCCCGCGAGCAGCCCGTCTTAAAGCCCCGCACCACCATCCCCAGGTGCTTGTCCTCGCGGAGCGTCTCGCGTACGCACAGCAGCAGATGGATATGGTCGGGCATCATCGCCACCCGCCATACCTCCACCTGGGGATAAAAGCGATGAATCTTCGGCACCTCCTCCTCGAACACGCGCCGGCCTAATTCCGACAGCTGAACATGAGGCGCCTCGTCGGTTCCTGGCCGTCCGTTAGCACGCCCGACAATACTCCCGAAAAGACGCTTACGCCCGCCGATAACCATCGTAATCATATAAAGCCCCTTTTGGTGGTAGTCGTGCCAGTACGACCGGCGGTGCTGGTTATGCTGGGTCTCACATCGCGGTGCTTCCATACTGTCCTTCATGCTTCTATAAAACAAAAGTTACTTCCTCCACGCCCGCCTGGTTTGCAGCAAGACGCTGAGCAGGATGAGGGCTATGCCCACGTAGAAGGAGAAATTGATTTCGCGCCCCTCGCCGAAGATGAGGAAGGCGAGGATGATGGTGTAGCAGGGCTCGAGATTGTAAGAGAGATTAACAGTGAAGGCTGACAGACGCTTCAAGGCCTGAATCTGCAAGAGGTACATACCAACGGTGCAGAACAGCGCATGGCAGAGCATGAACCAGAGATTAGAGCCCTCGGGCACGACGACGACGGGCTGCTGACTGGGAAAGAAAAGGAGATAGACGGGGATGATGGCCGACACAAGGACGAGTCCTCCCGACATCTGATACATCAGCACCGTCCGACTGCGCACACCCACGCTCACTTTCTTGTTGCAGATGGCGTAGAGGGCGCAGGCTGCTGACGACACCACGCCAATCATTATGCCATAGCGATAACGGGCGTCAAGGGAGAAGATGCACAACACGCCCGCCACCGTTATCAGCGAGAAGAGCAGCTCCCAGCCAGAAAGGCGTCTCTTGAAAAGCAGCGGTTCGAACAAAGCCGTAAAGAAACCTATCAGCGAGAAGCAGATGACACCGATGGAGACGTTTGACGCCTTGATGCTGCCGTAGAACAGAATCCAATGGAAGCCCAGCAGCGCCCCACAGCCGCTAAGTTGCAGGAACTTGCGCCACCCTACCCTCGGCAGCCCCGTAAACACGAGCAGAATAGCGCTCGTAAACAGCATGCGATACCACACGATATCCACCTCGTTGAGGGTAATAAGCCGTCCGAACAAGCCCGTAAAGCCTGCCAAAAGCACACTCAGGTGCAACTGCACGAATCCTTTCCTCGTCTCGCTCATCTTTCTTCTCAATGGCAAAATAGTCATCCTATCAACCGTTGGAGCTGTCTATCGGAAGCATTTGGCAGAATGGCTCGAAAATGGGAAATGATTTGTTGGTAGGACTCCTCCGGAGTATGTGGACAACGGAAAGCATCACGTCCCATGAGCGTCTCGGGAGTTGTGAGTAGCGACCAGCCCCAACCGTATTCACGTCCATGCTTGTCAGTGGGATATACGAAGTCCTCGGTGACGATAAGGCAGGCCATTTGTAGGCGGGTGACATAGCCGTCAAACTTACTACGCATCTTGGGGCCGTCGAAGCCACAAGCCGCACGCAGTTCACGAGTAATGAGACTGCCATGTTCGCGGAGCGTAGTGAGGATGATGTCGTCAATGGTTCCTTCTACAGGCACAGGATATTTGCTGCGGCGGTAGTTGCAGAAGTCGGGCCACCACGCGCGACTGATGAACCCGGCTTTCTTATTGAAGAACTTGCCATAAACGCAACTGCCTTCCGACACGATGGGACCCTTCCACTTCCACAACGGCCAGTCCCAACCGCCATCGTCGAATACCACATAGCGGCAGTCGTCAGTCACAATCTCTTCTGCTGAAAAGCCTTGTATGCCACTGTCTAACAGAGGTAGAAATCCCACCTCTTGAATGAATGCCGTCAGTTGGGCTGCTGAATATATCTCGTTGTGCTTCATCTCTGACCGCAAATATACGACTTTTTTCCGAATAAATGAATATAGTCACGAGAAAAGTTGTATCTTTGCGGCACAATTGCTATGGATAGAGCAACATTTGAAAGTCAGAAGGCATTTGCAGGCGAGAAGAAGCCCTCAATGCAGCGACGCTGTGTGGATAATGACTACACAGCACGACGGATGTATATGATAACGATGGTGACAGAGGGACGGAAGCCACTGTTTGGACAGGTGGTGGGACGAAGCGAGGCTGTGGAGCCATCGTCAGAGGCGCCTCATATCGCACTATCGCCATTGGGAGAGGCCATAGGGCAGATATGGCAAACGATAGGCAGCTATCATCCTGAAGTGAAGGTGGTGGCGCTGCAGATGATGCCTGATCATCTGCACGCCATTCTGTTTGTGAAGGAGCGGATGGAAAAACCGCTTGGGAAGGTGCTGCTGGGCGTGAAACAGGCCTGCAACCAAGCATTTAGGAAGGTGATGCCGGTAGAGTTTGTTGCTGTGGCACAGCAACATGCACAACAGAGCCGCGAAAACGGGCTGCTGTTTGCAAAGGGCTTTAACGACCAGATTTTGCTAAAGGAGGGACAACTTGAGCGATGGCTGAACTACCTGAAAGATAACCCACGGCGTCTGCTGATGAAGCGGGAGAACCCTGACCTCTTTAGAGTTCAAAGGGGACTGATTTTTGCTGGGTTCAACTTTTCGGCTATTGGTAATCGGTTTTTGTTGGAAAGGCCGTTGAAGATACAGGTGCAGTGCTCGAGGAGCATCAGCGATAGCGATTTACAGGCGAAGATGAACGAATGTCTTAGAGCAGCAAGGCAAGGGGCCGTGCTGGTGTCGCCAGCAATCTCGAAAGGAGAAAAAGCCATTATGAGGGCGGCCTTCGACGAAGGGCTGCCGTTGGTCTATCTGCAAGAGAATGGCTTTACGGATTTAGCAAAGCCTGGCGGCATGAGGATGGATGCCTGCGCCAGAGGGCAACTACTGATACTGGCGCCATGGGAGCATCATAATGAGAAGACTATCATCAAGCGGGGGCAATGCTTAGAGCTTAACGAGATGGCGAGGGCTATTTGTGAGGGTTGAGCGTTGAGTTTGTTGCTGTGGCACAGCAACAAACAGAACAAAAGCGCCAAAGACCCTTACTCATGTCCCTTAAATTCCGTTTCATTAGATTCAATAGAAGGTTCCCATAAATGACGGCTCATATCCACATGTCCATTAGACTTGAACCCCACTCCCTCAGCCTCCAATAAAGGGCGCTGACGGCTCCAGCCTGGCGCTGTACGCCCCTCCTTGTTAACCACACGATGACAAGGCAGATGCTCGGCTCCTGGCGTATACCTCAATGTGCGCCCCACCATCCGCGAATGACTCGGCCATCCAGCCCACGCAGCGATATGACCATAGGTCGTCACCCGTCCACGAGGAATCTGGCTGACAATCGTCAGCACGTCGTCGCGAAACATCCGCGCCTGCTCTGCCGTCATCTTATCAGGATAGTCTTTCATCTGAATCATTGTTCTGATTGGTCAGCGATGTATGGTACAAGGTCAAAACCACAAGACGCTCTATTTATCTATTATAGCGTGCTGAAATAACATCCCAGTCGATTATCTGCCAAAGAGCGGCAAGATGGTCAGGACGACGATTCTGGTAATCGAGATAGTAAGCATGCTCCCAAACGTCGAACGTCAGCAACGGCTTTAAACCCTTCTGAAAAGGATTAGCAGCATTCGGCTCCTGAGTAATCACAAGGTTACCGTCTTTATCAGCTGATAGCCATACCCAACCGCTACCGAAGAGTGTTGCACCCTTCTTCTGGAACTCTTCCTTGAAAGCCTCAAAGGAACCGAAGTCGCGCACGATAGCCTCTGCTAATGCTCCTGTTGGCTCTGTCTTTGCTGGCTTAGCGACAAACTGCGCAAAATACAGTTCGTGGTTCAGAACCTGGCCTGCATTATTCAGGATACCACCTGTCGCCTTGCTGACAATTTCTTCGAGCGTCGCCTCCTCGAAGCCGCTGCCAGTCAGCAGTCCATTCAAGTTATTCACATAAGCCGCCAAGTGTTTCCCGTGATGGAAACCTATCGTCTCACGGCTGATTGCTGGCTCCAAAGCCTCTGCTGCATACGGCAGCACCATTAATACAAACTTACCCATACCTTATTATATTCCTTAATTCTTAAATTCTTATTTTCGCCACAAAGTTATAAAAAACTTTTGGCTTGTTCAAGGAAACAGAATGAAATCTTGAATAAGCATATGTCTATTTCTAAAAAACAGGAGGAAATTAGAAATAGCAGAAACATCATAACGAGAATTAGCTCAGTATTAATAAAAATGTGGAACCCGCTTTGGCCTCCACATAATTGAGGAGAAGAACCGCACTTCACAGCGTGCCTCTCCTCATATTACTCTCTTCAAAAACGATCAAAGACATATTTTTTAGGTAAACATCACCAGTTATCTAACATGTCAACAGCAGTATTTCCTTCATCTATTACCTTCTGCATTTCTTCAAACTGATCAATAATCCGAAGCTCTACCTTTTTTAGGCATGCAATCATTTCGTCATCTTTCTCACTACCAAAAGGCTCATAGGCAGCGATATTTCTTGTAAATTCATTAGGACCGATTAAACCTTTATTCTTTTTTTGAATATCATAATTGCCAATGGTAATAGTAATCCGAACTCTTCCATCACGACATTGTATATTTACAATATGTTTAACATCATAATTTTCAAAACTCCATCCAGAATATTGATGAACATTTGCATAAATACCTTTTGCAATAATCGAACAGTCCTGCGGATTTTTATTCTCTATTACAGCTTTTCCGCTACCATATGCATAGGTAAAATAATTTTCAAAGACTTTATATAATTTTTCTTTTGACAGTCCTTTTGAAGAATTCAAGATTGTGAAGTATGAAACTGCGTTATTATCAATAATATAGTTTAATGGGTACCAATATGGTCTTTTAGTGAATTGAGGTGAAGCATCCATCTTACCTTTTTTTATATAATCTCTCATGCAGTCTGTGGTATTTTTGACAACATCTTCAAAAGCATCCTTTAAACCGATAGGCATTCCGCTTACATTAAGAATCGTTTTTGTTTGTTTTTGAGTCTTGTCACAAACAATAGAATATTGGATAACATCGACTATCCAATAGTTAATAATGACCTTCCCCGATGAAATCAAAGGTTTTATTTTATAATCAATAGAATAGATGTTTTTATTAAATCCTTTCCTAGTAGTCTGTAAAGTCTAAAAGTTGACTAAAGTTCTCTATTATGCACGTCAATCAGACTCCATGTCTTGAGCAAAACAGAATTGGCTTAACCTATTGATTATCAGTCAAATAACTTGCATATGT
>Ga0256407_10000797_pt1 | contig 71210 bp, 63 predicted proteins | sample RumenRJG_04DNA_FD_193489 | JGI IMG/M metagenome (GOLD analysis project Ga0256407, IMG submission 193489) | Bovine rumen microbial communities from Lethbridge, Alberta, Canada - RJG_04 | ecosystem: Host-associated > Mammals > Digestive system > Stomach > Rumen | place: Canada: Alberta... | reverse complement strand
ATAACGGAATCGACAATCTCATGCAAGTTTTTGTAATGAAGCAATGTACAGCCGTTACATGGACTATGGCAACCAATTTTGAACCAAAGAAAATGATAACTCTTTGTTGATAAAGTCATTTAATTAGAGCCTGAATCATAGCTTGTAAAGCAGATAAAACTTAATATTTCCATACAGCAGATATTGATTTTATGAAAAACAATATCTGCTGTTTTTTTATGCTCGAAAAGAGGTACGCAATGAAGATTTATATAAGCTCTCGCAGCCCCCCCTTTTTTCGGGGCTTCACCTCCTAACGCTCATAAAACCAAAGAAAGGAGTTTACCCTTGAAAATAATAAAACAGACAGGAAAAATCATGGTTGTGGTGATGATAATTGCTGTCTTGACAATCCCTATTTCTGCCTTTGCCGCGACATTGAAACGCGGCAATGATTTTTGGTACAGTACCGGCAATGTTTCCGGAGAAACCTTTGCCGTAGATGGGAACACCGCCTACTGTGTCAATCCCTTGCAGCCTATTCCGGGCAACGGTAACTACACGCCGACGCAGCTTAACAATGACAGCTTGATGAAGGTGCTGTATTACGGCTACGGCGGCATTGGGTTTAACAATACCATCAAGGCAAAGATGGACAGCTACCACAACAATCAAAACATCAACGTAACAGGCAAGGATTTGTATTACGGATTGACGCGCCGTTGCGCTGCAAAAGCATACGGCTCCAACTACAAATTCTCGTATTACGCAGATTGGAACAATGCAATTGATAACTTCTACGCATACGTTCAGGCACTTCCAAAGCCGAGCGGCTGTAAGGTGTATATAATCAACCAGAACAACACTACACAGGCGATCGCTTATTTGGTGGAGGACGAAAAAATCATTTTGCAGCTTCAAAAGCAATCCTCCAATACAAGCATTTCAAACAACAACGCCTGTTATTCTCTTGCGGGCGCTGTCTACGGTATTTTCACCGACGCGGCTTGTACAAAGAAGGTCGGTGAGATTACCACCAACGCAAGCGGATTTGCCGCATACAACAAGAGCGTCTACATCGGAACCTACTATGCCAAAGAAATCACCGCGCCAAAGGGCTTTGCTTTGAGCCGCGAAGTCCTGACATTCAAACGTATTTGATTCTCGCATTTGCAAAAATAACATAATTAACGAAAAAGGGCGAAGGTACAATTTTATTTGCTTTTGCCCTTTTTGTTATATTTCAATTATAAAGAAAACTATAACTTTAGCATAAAATGACCTTATAATATGTATCGTGACTGGGAAGAAAAGGAACTTCAAAAGAATACTTCCGTTTTTCTTTCCGATAAGGAGTATGAAATACTGGATCACGAAACACGCATGAAGCTGTTCAATGAGATTTATATGGAACGAACGGGAAAACAAACTACTAACGATGATACGGAGCAATAAGCTCTTATCATAAATAAAAAACACAAGGAGGTTTTGGAGAGTGAGGTTGCCAAACGGTTACGGCGGCGTCACAAAGCTATCGGGTAGGCGTAGAAAACCCTATATGGTCAGAAAAACTATCGGCTGGCACATTGATGAAAAAACTGACAAAAAGGTTCAGGACTATGTGGTCATAGGCTATGCAGCCACCAAATCGGAGGCGCTGCAAATGCTGGCTGACTACAACAACAATCCCTTTGACGTTTCTGCTTCCAAGATTACATTCAAGGAAGTGTATGAGCGCTGGTCTGCTGAGAAGTTTCCGACGGTATCGGAATCCAACGTAAAGGGCTATAAGGCTTCATATAAAGTCTGTGCTCCGCTTTACGACAAGGTATTCAAGGAAATCAAGCTTGCAGAGCTGCAAAACGTCGTGGACACCTGCGGAAAGAACTATCCCACACTGAGGAAGCTAAAAGTGCTTTTGAATCAGCTCTATGAATACGCAATGAAAAATGAGCTGTGCAATAAGGACTACTCCGAATATGTGGACATCGTAAAGCATAAAGACCGCAATCCGAACAAAAGGGATCGTGAAAAGTTCACCAAAGCAGAAATCGACCGCTTATGGAAAGCGTCGGACGACAAGTATTATCAGATCGTCCTTATGCTGATTTATTCGGGTGTGAGGATTTCCGAAATGCTGAATCTCAAGCGAGAGGACGTAAACCTGAACGAACAGTATTTTGATGTCAAACTCAGCAAAACAGAAAACGGAATCAGACGAGTACCGATTGCCGATAAGGTACTGCCGTTCTTTACGAACTGGTACAACGACGGCGAAAGCGAATACTTGCTCCATACGGAAAACGGAAACAAGTTTGATTACCGCAATTACTACGATAGTTATTTTACGCCGCTTATGGTCAATCTGAATATGGATCATACACCGCATTGTACAAGACACACTTGTATCTCAATGCTGGCGGAAGCACAGGTTGACCAAACCACAATTAAAAAGATTGTTGGACACTCGGGCGCTATGACGATGACCGAAAGAGTGTACACACATTTAGACGTTGAGGTGCTGATCAATGCAATCAATAAAATCTAAACAAAAAAAGAAAGAGATGTCTTTCTGAACTTAGAAAAACATCTCTTTTGATTGCTTATTTAGGTTGAGAACTGTTGTTACTTATGTGTTACTTGCTTGTTGCTTATCTAACACTTTTAAGCACATCTCAAACCGTCTGAATACTCCAAAAACCCTGTAAACAGTAGCCTTGAAGCGTGCTGAGAAGCACAAAGATTATCTCTTCGAGAACTGCGGCGCGCGACGGGCTGCTTTGAGACCGTATTTCTTACGCTCTTTCATTCTCGGGTCACGGGTCAGGAAGCCTGCTTTTTTGAGCTTGCCTCTGAGGTTTTCGGTGTCATACTGGAGCAGCGCTCTGGCAATGCCGTGGCGGATGGCGCCTGCCTGTCCGGTCACGCCGCCGCCTGCAACGCGGCAAACTACGTCAAACTTCTCGTCGGTTTCGGTCAGTGCAAGAGGCTGACGAACGATGAGCTTGAGGGTCTCAAGACCGAAATAATCGTCGATGTCGCGGTCGTTGATGGTGATTTTGCCGGTGCCCTGATAGAGTCTTACACGGGCAACGGAGCTTTTTCTTCTACCTGTGCCGTAAAAATAAGGTGTCTTATCGTACATTCTTTATGCCTCCTTCTTAAGCTTCAAACGCTTCGGGCTTCTGAGCCTGATGGTTGTGTTCGGCGCCCTCAAAGAGTCTGAGTCTGAGCAGCGCGTTTCTGCCGAGCGTGTTTTTGGGAAGCATACCCTTGACAGCCAGCTCCATCGCCTTGGTGGGCTTGGTCGCCATGAGGATGTCGTAGCGGGTTTCTTTGAGATGACCGATATAGCCGGTGTGACGCTGCCACTTCTTCTGGGTCAGCTTGTTGCCGGTCAGAACAGCATCCTTGCAGTTGATAATAATCACATGGTCGCCGCAGTCTACATTGGGAGTAAAGGTGGGCTTGTGCTTGCCTCTGAGCAGCACAGCCGCCTGAGCGGCAACTCTGCCGAGGGGCTTGCCTGCTGCGTCAATCACATACCAAGCGCGCTCAACTTCGGCGGGTTTTGCTAAAAATGTTGACATTTTCATTCCTCCTGTACTTTTTCGTGCTTTATGATTATAGTATAGTTTGGGGCGAATGTCAACACTTTTTTGAAAATATTCAATTTAGCTCGGTAAAATCTCACGAATACGCCCAAATACGCTCATATTCTCCCGAATACTCACAAGCGATTTTTGCAAGTCCCGGCGCCGTCAGCCCTGCTGCGGAACCAAGCCCGTTACCAGAATAAAGAGAATCAGCAGCGGCAGCACATAGCGGAAGTAACAGCGCATGCCCTTGCCGATTTTGACGCCCCTGCCGGTGTTTGCCTCGCTGCGGTAGCTGTCGAAGCCCCAACCAAAGCGGTAGGAGCAGAAGAACAAAAACACCAGCGCGCCGACGGGCAGCAGCAGATTGCTCACCAAAAAATCCTCTGCGCCGAGGATGTCCCTGCCGAACAGCTTCACGTCCGACCATACGTTAAAGCCGAGCAGACAGGGCAGGCTGAGCACAAACATCAGCGCACTGTTGATGGCGGCGGACTTTTTGCGCGACCAGCCAAAGTTGTCGATACACGCCGAAATGGGATTTTCAAACACCGCCGTGACGGTGGACAGGCTCGCAAAGCTCATAAAGATAAAGAACAGGCTGCCCCACAGACGGCCGAGCGGCATATGCATAAAGATTTTGGGCAGCGCCGCAAAAATCAGCGAGGGTCCCTCGGTGGGCGCGACGTTGTAGGTAAAGCACGCCGGAAAGATAATCAGGCCGCTGATGACCGCCACAAAGGTGTCGAGCGCCGTGATGCGGATTGCCTCGCCGGTCAGGGTGTTGTCGCGCGACATGTAGCTGCCGAAGATTTCCATTGAGCCGATGCCGACGCTCAGCGTGAAGAACGCCTGACTCATGGCGGCGCTGACAATCTTGAGCAAGCCGACCTTTTGGAAGGATTCAAAGTTCGGCATCAGATAGAATTTTAAGCCCTCCGCGGCGCCGCTGAGAAACAGGCTGTTGACCGCCAGCACCACAATCAGCACTAAAAGCGCCAGCATCATCCATTTGGTGACGCGCTCCAAGCCGTTTTTGACGCCGCCGAAGCAGACCAAAAAACCGATCAGCACCGTGATCCCCATAAACAGCAGCATCTCCCACGGGTTTTGCAGCATGCCGGCATAGACCGCGTCCGTCTGCTCGGGCGTGATACCGTCAAACGTGCCGGTGGAAAACTTCCACGCGTAGTTGAGCATCCAGCCCGAAACCGTGGTGTAAAACATCATCAGCAGATAGGAGCCTGCCAGACAAAACCAGCCGTGAATATGCCATTTGCTGCCCTTTGGCTCCAGCTTTTTGTACGCCCTGACAATGCTCAGACCGCTGCCTCTGCCGATGGCCAGCTCCATTGTGAGAATCGGAATGCCCATAATCGCCAAAAACAGCAGATACACCAGCACAAACAGACCGCCGCCGTTTTGTCCGGCTATATACGGAAACTTCCATACATTGCCGATACCGATTGCGCAGCCCGCGCTGACCAAAATAAATCCGAGACGGGACTGAAAACTCTCCCGTTCCATCTAACCAGCTCCTTTTTAACGCTAACTAAACACTACTATATCACGAATCGGACGAGATTGCAATCGTATTTGGTCTCCAAAACACACAAACTTAAACAAAACTTCACATTGGTTTCACATTTTCGTTATAATTTCTTCATAAAAAAGGGGTAGTATATAGTCACAGCAAACGAAGGAGGTGAAACCGATGTTCAGCAATCAGCCGTCGGTAGTTGCCTGTGTAACAAGCCAATATGAATGTGACCGGATAATCGAAGAAGCGGAGCAGCTTGCCGCAGAATGTGACTGTGAGCTTCACGTGATGAGCGTGCTGATGCCGACCGAGAACTATGCGCTTATCAGCGATCAGCTGGAGTATCTCAACCGCGTTGCCAAACGCGCAGGTGCGGATATGACCGTGATATTCAGCAGCGACGCTCCCAAGGCAGCAGCCAAGTTTGTGAGGGCGAGCAACGCCCAGCAAATCGTAGCAGGTGTGCACGACGGCGGCAAGGAAAGCTTTCTGGTGAGATTCAATCAGCTGGCACCCGAAATTTCCATTACCATGGTCGATAAAAACCGCAATATCTACACCATGGACGTGCGTCAAAAGCGACGCGCATAAAGTTTGAAGGTATATTTTAAACATAATTAATAAAACACATCTTTTTTAAACATTTTTATTCCAATTATTTCCATCTCCTTTCTTTATAATAAAATAATCTCTCTCCTCGGACGTCCCGGCAACAGCCGGGGCGTCCGAATCCTTTTTGGAAGGAATAGTCCCGGAATGTTGCTTTTTGCAGCAGCGTGTGATAGAATGTTTTTTGAAAGGAGTGGAACGTATGATTCCAATAAAAAAAGCGGCAGCGGTGCTGCTGTCCGGCGCCATGCTGCTGAGCGCAGCGCCGGCGGTGTTGGCTGCCGAAACAGGTCGGCTTATCGGTGACGCGGACACAAGCGGTGAGGTGAACACCATCGACGCGACCGCCGTACAGCGCTATGTGGCGGAAATGCAAACGGAGCCGTTTGACACGGTTGCCGCCGACGTCAACCGCGACAATGCGGTCGATGTGATTGATGTGACGATCATCCAGCGGTATCTCGCGGAATATATTCCCGATTTTGACGCGTGGGCGCCCGTTGTGCCAAAGGAGCTGACGCTGAGCGACACGGAGCTCATGCTGGACATCGGCGAACGCTTTGCGCTGACGACCTCCTACACAGAGGAGGACGGTGCCGTGGGCTTTGTCTCAAACGACCCAAATGTCGCCGTTGCGGGTGAAAACGGTGAGATCACGGCTGTCGGCGCCGGTACGGCGGTCGTTACCGCCACGGCGTCAAACGGCATGACGGCTGCGTGTACCGTGACGGTGTGGAACGCACCCCAAAAGCTCGGCGTCAATTTGCCGACGCCTTCTCTCGGCGTCGGCGAGACCTGCACGCTGCATGCACTCTATGACGGCAGCCGCGTCGGCTTTGGCGCCACGTTTGTCAGCGATAATCCGGCTGTGCTGTCCGCCGATCCCGTAACGGGCGAGCTGGTCGCCAAAAGCGTGGGCTACGCGACCGTGACGGTGACCTCCTATAACGGATTGACAGCCAAATGTTATGTCAGCGTAAAAAATGCGCCCACAAGGGTGGCGTTCAGCAACAAGAACGTCAATATGCTGACAGGCGAGAGCGTGCAGTTCTATCTGCATACGCTCAACCGCGACGAGGCGCTGTTCCATGCTTCCTACACGACCGACAACGAAGCGGTCGTTTCCGTGACCGAGGGCGGTATGGTGACGGCGAACAGCGTAGGCACGGCGACCGTTACCGCGACTGCCTATAACGGCATGACCGCGTCGGTCCAGGTCAACGTGTTGGCTTCTGCCGGAACGGTGACAAAAACCACGACATCGGCCGTCGGCCTGCGCCGCGATTCCACGTGGAAGGCTTCCAATATCGTGATCCTGCCCAAGGGCACCCGGGTGACGGCGTTCGGCACCAGCACAGACGGAAGATGGATCAAGGCGCAGTACGGAGAACACTGCGGCTGGATCTATAACAAGGCGCTCGGTGTGACGACGAACTGCACCACCGTGACGGTGAACACCCTGCCTGCCGCCGCCGATGATTTGATTTTTGACTGCAACCTCAACACCAAAAATATCTTTGACTTTGTGCTGCACAAGCTCGCCTACCGTTCCATCAATGAACAGGGCTTGGAAGAAATGGCTGCATATGCGCTGCAATACCGCCGCGGCGCCTGCTACCAGCGCGCGGCGCTGATGTGCTATCTGCTGGACAGGATCGGCTATGATACTATTTATGTGTCGGGCACCGTTACCATTTACGGCAACACCCACCACAAATGGTGTCTGGCAAAGACGGCAAACGGTTGGCGCCATTTTGACCCCACGCCCGTTACCGTTACCGAATACTGCAACGTGACCGATAAGGAAATGTCGATTTTTGCATGGGATCACACCAAATATCCTGCCGCACAATAATACAACGGGCTGACTCACTTTTGAGCCAGCCCGATTTTTATATTTTACTTGCCGAGGGAGAAAAAACGTTTATACACGATCATTTTTCGACCCCCGATGAAAAACTCTTTATGCACGATCAAATTCCCGCTCGCCGAGAAAAACGATTATATTCCTACTCGCCGAGAGAGAAAAAACGTCTGCACATCATCAAGTTCCGACCCGCCGTTGATGAACCTTTCCAACTAATAAAACGTCAAAAAAGGCGGAGTGGGTGCAGCGTCACGCTGCCGCTGCAAAGTTGATGTCGTACCAGAGGAGGAAGGCGTAGATGGCGTACATGCGGTTCCAGAGCAGGGACTCGCCGCCGATAAAGCGATCCCACATGTCGCGCAGCACTTCTTGGTTGAAGAACAGCTGAGAGGACGCGCCGAAGAGCTTTTCGGCAACGGGCTTGTTGTAGCGTTCGTCAGCCAGCCATGTGCGGATCGGCACCGGAAAACCGACCTTTTTGCGGAACGCGGCTTCATAGGGGAGCTTGCTGCTCGCCGCCTTGCGGAAGGTCATCTTGTTTTGTTCGCCCTCAAACTGATATTCCGCCGGAATACGGCGCGCCACATTGAACAGGCGCAGGTCGCTGAACGGTGTGTGCAGCTCCACGCCGCAGGCAGTGCTGGTGCGGTCGGTGTTGAGATAGATGTCGCCCTCCAGCCAAAGTGAGATGTCAATGGTCAGCTTTTGTGCCAGCGGATGCTGTCCCTGCACCTCCTGCCACAGCGGCGCGACCGGGTCAACCGCCCTGACGTCTGCCGAATAGTCCTTCATCAGCGACTTGACGACCTCCTCCGACATGATGTGCGAGCAGGTCAGATACGTCCAGTCGGAGGGAAGCTCGCGCTTGTGGGCATTGTAGCCGCCGAAAAATTCGTCGATGCCTTCGCCCGAATACACCACCTCGGCGTGCTCGCGCACCGCCGCGCAGCCGAGCGAAAACGCCACCGCCGACGCGTCGCCCAAGGGCTGTCCCATCTTTTCCATCACGGTGGGGATGCGGTCAAAATATTCCTGCGGCGTAATGATTTTGATGTTGATCGGCTTGCCCAGCGCCTCGGCGGTCTGCCGTGCCGGCGCGGACTCGTCAAAGCCCGATTCCTCATAGCCGACGGTGTTTGCCGCCTGCGCGTCGCTCGCCGCCAGCAGATAGGACGAATCTACGCCGCCGGAGAGGAAGGATTCTTTGTAGGGCAGCGCTGTGTCGCCGCGTTCCTCGCCCAAAATTTCCTCGACAACCGCCTTGATTTCTTCGGAGAAGGCGTCGGCGGACTTGGTGTGATCCGGCTCAAACACCGGACGGAAATAACGGTGCACCGCGGCAGTCTTGCCGTCCCATTCCACATAATGACCGGGCTGTAATTTGTAAACGCCCTCATAAAAGGTCTCTGCGCCGATGGGATAGCCGTAGAACAGATATTGCTGGAGCATGCGCTTGTTCAGATGCTTTTCGACGCGCGCGTCGGCGACAAGCTCGTTGATGTCGCCGGAGCAGAGCAGCTCGCCGCCGGCGACGGTGTAGAACATCTGCTTCTGACCAACTTGGTCGCGCACGACAAACAGCTTTTGCGCGTTCGCGTCCCAAACGGCAAAGGCAAACATGCCGTAGAGGTGCTCCGGCATCTTCATCTGCCATTTTTGGTAGGCGGCAATGAGCAGCGCCTCCTCGCGTTCTGCGCGGCTGAGCGTCGGGTCGATGTTCAGCTCGCCGCAAAGCTTTTTCCAGTTGCGGATATAACCGCTGAAGCAGCGGATTTCAATATATTGCATAACGATACCTCCGTGTCGAATTTTGTCGTTTCTTGTTAAAATTATAACATTATCTTCCCAATTAGTCAACCCGCCGTTGCGACCGCTGCCGCGGTGGGCAATCCGCGACCGCTGCCGCGGTGCGCAGTCCGCGACCGCTGCCGCGGTGGGCAGTCCGCGTTTCTGAACGCGGTGGGTTTGGAAGCGTTGCGACTCGCGTTTTGGGTTGTGAGGGTGGAAGGGTTTATTTTGCCCGTTCAGAGTTGTGTGCGAGAGAAGTCATCTCTTGCGTTTCGGGGCGTGGTAGTATATCGGGCGTTTGCGGCTCGCGCTCGGAGTTGCGGTTTTGGAAAGGTTTTTGTTTGTGCGCGGCTTTCCCGTTGAAAACAACGTCGGACGTCTTGTCAAAGCCTTCTCCCGAGGAGAAGGTGGCGCACTGCCTATGATGCCGGCTGTCTTTATATCGTTGGTTAGTAACAGATATCGTGCTGTTTAGCGCAAACGTCGGCGGCAGTGTGACGGAAGAGGGCAAGCGAAGCGCTTCCTATCTCGGACGGTCAGCAAAAGGACAGGTTCGCTTTCCCTCTTCCGTCACGTCACCGCAAAGCGTCCTGATTTTTAAACGTTTCTGCATATAGCATTCCCCAAAACGCGAAAAAAAACAGCAGACCTCGGATTTCCGAAGTCTGCTGTTGTGATTGCTTGGGGTTATCAGGGCATGATTTTTCTGTAGAGCGCCTTGAGGTCTTCAACGCTGGTGTCGCGCGGATTGCCGGGACGGCAGGCGTCTGCGTAGGCGTCGGCGGCGAGAACGTCCAGATCCTCCTCGCGCACCTTCTCGTTCTTTTCGGGGATGCCCACGTCGGCGGAGAGCTGCTTCACTGCGTCCACAGCCGCCTTGCGATATTCCTCCTGCGTCATCTCGTCCACGCCGGCAACGCCCATGGCGCGTGCGATCTCGCGGTATTTTTCACCGGTGCAGTCTTGGTTGTATTCCATCACCAGCGGCAGCATCATGGCGCAGGCAACGCCGTGCGGTGTGTCGTAGTGAGCGCCGATGGTGATGATGGAATCCGCGCCGCAGGCCTTGAACGCTTCCACGCCGTCCCTGACGTTTTCGATGGTAGGATTCGGCTTGATGCCCGAGTAGATGGTGTAGGCGATACCGGCTTCATCGAGCAGATCGGTCACCTTGGCGGTCACGCCGAACTGAATCAAATCGGGGTCGGAGCACACGAACACATGCGCAAAGCCCTTTGTTTTGGCGATGGCAGGGATCTCTTTGATCGCGCCCTTGCCGTGATAGGATACGTTGTTGAGTATAATTCTGTTGGACATTTGTTACCTTCTGAGATTAATAATCCGGTTTCTTTTGCTTATACTTATAGTATAACCGAGAGACTGCCCAAAATCAAGCGAAATTGAGAAAATTTACGCAGATATTTGATTGAATTTGCAAAAGAGCCGCTAGGCGACGGTGGCTTCCAACAGTGCCATCAGGTTTTCGACCGAAAAGCGTTCGTCGCTGTCAAAGGCGGCGTTGAGCGCTTCGGTGTTTTCGTAGGAGTGCTCGACCTCCTTGGAGTAGCGCTGCAAAATGCGCATGCGCTCGAGTGTATAACCGGCGGCGGCAAAGTCCGCGTCGAGTCTGCCGGTGATAAAATAGGCGCAGACCATGCGCCGGAGGGAGTAGAGCACATCGCCGGAGCGGACCGCCTCAAGATAATAGCGGTAGAGGTAGTAGAGCGCGAATTTTTCAAAGTCCCGTTCAAACGCATCGGAGAACGAAAAGTGCTCCGCGTTGTCGGCGGCTTGCGTCAGCGCCTTTTTCCAGCGGTCGCTCATGATCTCAAAGCCGAGGTGCAAATCGAAGATGAAGCGGCTGCCTTGGGCATTTTGGGCAGGTGCCAGCGGCTGCGGCTCCCTGTCCTGCAAAATGCTCTGCACCTGCGCGTTGAATTCCAGACAGTCGGCAAGGCGGTAGGCAAAGGGCAGGCTGCGGTCGCGCAGCAGCTGCGCCGAGCGTGCACGGGCTTTCAGCAAAAAGCTGAGACAGCCGTCCGCTGCTTCGGCGGCGTCGAGTTCGTCCGCACCGCCGAGCTCCGCGTAGGCGTCCCCGTCTGCGCGCAGCATGATCCGCGCCGCCTCGGGACAGGCAAAGGAGAGCAGGTGCTCGCCGAACACGTCGTAGTCCACGCGGACGCGCGGAAAGTTGGCGCAGGTCTCGCTGAGGTGTTCCTCGCCGATCCCGATAAAAATATCGCACAGCATGTTTTGGTTCCAAAACGGGCATCTGCCGTTCTCCGCCCGAAACACGCGTTCGCCGTCGTCGTCCGTCACGAGCTTGCGGCGCATTTTTTCGCCCAGCTCACCCTGAACGGACTGATAAAACGCCTCTGTTTTGCTGTCAATGTCAATATCCCAGTCCTTGCAGCAGCTGTCCTCGCAGCGGTTGGCGATGCAGCGGAAGGAGCTGTAAAAGCGCGGAAAAATTTCCTGCATATCATCACATCCTTATACTATTACTATAGCATAAACAAAGGCGTTTTGCAAACGGTGTTTTTTCTCAAAAGAGAATGCAGAAATTTGTGGGAATATATTGTTTTTGGGGAAAAGTTGATGTATAATAAATATATATGTACTCTAATCGAACAGGAAACAGGTGAGCACAATGAGCGACAGAAACAGCTCCGATTACTTGAATTTAGATAATTTTGACGAAAGTCTGGACAGCCGCGAATACCGCCGCCGTCAGCCGAACCGCAGAGGCGGCAGCGTGCCGAGAAACGGCAGACCGCCCTATGACCGCCGTCCGCCGGCGAGAAAACGCCGCCGCAACCGCAGGCGCATTCGCAACCGCATTGTGATTGTGCTGTCTTTTTTGCTGATTTTGACCCTGCTAACCACGCTGATTGTGATTATCGTTCACGGCTGCAGCAAAAGAACGACGGTTGCCACCTCCACCGAGACCAAGCCGCCCGCAACCACAGCGGCAGCGCCGACGGCTGTCACCAATCCGCCGTCCTCCGGCAGCACGCAGACCAACGTGCCGGTGAGCAAGCTGATTTCGACGACCAATTTTATTCCGTCCAAGCCCACCGACAACAACGCCGACGGCTGGGTGTCCGGATCGATTTATGTATGGAATCAAAACGGCTTTGAGCTGTTCGGCGGCAGCGAGAGCAGCAGCGCCTACTACGCGCAGACCGTCAACACGCTTGCCGGCAAGCTGTCCGGCGTCAGCTGCTACAGCATGATTGTTCCCAATCACGCCGAAATCGGCTTGCCCGAGCGCCTGCGCCAGACCGTGCCGAGCAATTCGCAGGCGGACAATATCAAGGCGGCTTATGCGGCGATGAACACCTCGGTCGTCAAGCCAATCAACGCCTACAACTATCTCTCGCAGCACTGCGACGAATATATCTATTTCAAATCCGACCACCACTGGACGGGTCTGGGCGCCTACTACGCCTATTCTGCACTGGCTGATACGCTGGGCATGAAAAAGCTCTCGCTCGACGACTGCACCGAGCAGAAGATTGAGGGCTTCACCGGCACGCTGACCGACTTGGCGGGCGGTCTCGACACCGACACCGTGTCCTACTGGATGTTCCCCTACGAGGTCGGCATGGACATCACCGACGCAAACGGCGCGGTGAATCACTACAGCAGCCCCTACTATGAGCAGGAGACAAGCGGCACGCTGAGCTACGGCGTTTTCATCTACGGCGACAATCCGCTGACGGTGATGAAGTCGCAGTCCTCCGAGGCGGAAAAGGGCAGAAAGATCGCGGTCATCAAGGAGAGCTACGGCAACGCGTTCGTGCCGTATCTGACCTATAATTTTGAGGAAGTGCACGTGATGGACATGCGCACCTTCCGCAGCGTGTCCGCAGACAACTTTGCGGGTTACTGCCAGAAAAACGGCATTACCGATGTGCTGTTCTTCAACGGCATCATGAGCGCCAACAACCCCGATTTGATCGACAGCATGAGCGCACAGTTCAACTGATAAGGAACAAAAAAACTGTAGATCCGTTCACGCCCGATGCGCGGCTTGCGCACCCGAACGGATCTGTGCACCCCAACGAACAGGAAAGGAGGCAGCCGAAGCATGATCGCGGAAAATGTGAGAGGAACACTGTTTGGCAACATCGCCGAAGGACTATACTCGGCGTATGTCAGCTCGTCCGCCGTCAGCAACCGAAGCGCTTATGTGGTGACACGCAGAAGCATAAAAGAATATTTTGACGGTATTGTGGTGGCTGTCGCCGCGTTTGAGGGCTTGCAGGGAGAGCGTCTGATCGTGGCGCAGCCCGGAGAGATCTACTATGAGCCGGAGCTGCGGCATATGCTCGCCAAGCTCAAAAACGTTACCGTCAAGAGCCTGCACTGTCTGTATGAAAAATCCTGCGGCGGTATCATCTTTTATAAAACGCGCCAAAATGTCAAGATCTTGCTTGTCAAGAACAACAACGGCAGATATTGGAGCTTTCCGAAGGGGCACATCGAGGACGGTGAAACCGAGCAGGAAACCGCTATCCGCGAAATCAAGGAGGAGACCGGACTCGATGTGACGCTGGTCAACAACTTCCGCGAGATCAGCGAATATTGTCCGTTCGGCAAGATCCGCAAGCGCGTGGTGTTCTTTTTGGCGCGCGCCTTCACTGACAACGTGCGGATCCAGGAGGAGGAGATCGACAGCTACATATGGGTCGATTTGCAGCAGGCACGCAAGCTCTGCTCCTATGACAACGACCTGCGCATCATCGAAAAAGCCGAAACCACCATCCACCTTATGCGCAATTAAGCGCCGGTGGGCGCTTTAGCGCGGCTTTGGATAGCGTCAGTGTTAGATGAACTTAGGCTAACGCCGCGTCAGAAAAGGCTTTTGCGGTCGCTTTAGCTATTACCTTTTTGAACGCGGCTATGACGGTAATCTCATTATCAAGCGTCAGAAGCGCGGACTGCCCACCGCGGCAGCGGTCGCCGCGTCAGAACATGGCAGATGGCGGTTGTTTGGGCAAATCTCTTTTTCAATGTGTGAATGGCAGTTGTTTTATTAGAGGTTCCCTTAAATGTTTTCGCGTATAAATGTAGGGGCGAGCAGCGCTCGCCCGCTGTGCCGCGCTGTCCTATTAAACCGATTTTGGATTGGAAAACGGTGGTTTCCTATTTGCGGGCGACCGGTGGTCGCCCCTACAACACTACGATACAAAAATCATGGGCTTGGTCGTTTTGAACCAAGCCCTTTTTATAGCTTTATTTAATAGCTGCGTGACAGCGTTTGCTGAAAACAGAACGACAGCGGCAATCGCGGATAAAATGATTCGTGCAAATAGGGCAACAGCCCAAACTGCCGCAAAAGCCTTTTCTGACGCGGCGTTCGCCTAAGTTTATCTTCAAATGAACCTATCCAAAGCCGCGCTAAAGCGCCCACCGGCGCCGGCGGTCAGTAGTTTTCGGCGTGGAGCTCGAAGAAGGATTGCGGATGGGCACAGGTGGGACAGATTTCGGGCGCTTGTTCGCCGACGACGATATGTCCGCAGTTGCGGCATTCCCAGACCTTGACCTCGCTCTTTTTGAAAACCTCCTGCATCTCGATGTTTTTCAGCAGGGCGCGATAGCGTTCCTCGTGGTGCTTTTCGATCTGCGCCACCAGACGGAACTTTGCCGCCAGCTCCGCAAAGCCTTCTTCCTCGGCGGTTTTGGCAAAGCCCTCATACATGTCTGTCCATTCGTAGTTCTCGCCGTCGGCGGCTGCCGCCAGATTCTCGGCGGTGGTGCCGATGCCGTTCAGCTCCTTGAACCAGAGCTTGGCGTGCTCCTTTTCGTTGTCGGCGGTTTTCTGAAAGATGGCGGCGATCTGCTCAAAGCCATCCTTTTTTGCCTTTGACGCGAAGTAGGTGTACTTGTTGCGTGCCTCCGATTCGCCCGAAAAAGCCGCTCTCAGATTTTGTTCTGTTTTGGTGCCTGCATATTTGTTTGCCATATGGGTTCCTCCTTTTTATTTAGTATGGAGATTTTATTATACCATATGTATGGAAAATTGCAAGTTAATATAATGCCAAAAAGGAAAGGCTCGGTCAAAGAAACCAAGCCTTTTTTATATCATATTATATTGTAACGCCAGATAATGTGAATACCATTACAGCCGCGTTCAAAAGGGAAATAGCCCAAACTACCATAATAGATTTTTTTGACGCGGCGTTTATCAACGGTCATCTAACCATCTATCTGTCCAAAGCCGCGCTGAATCAGCCTCAGGCTGTTCCGAAGATGCGGTCGCCGGCGTCGCCGAGACCGGGACAGATGTAGGCGTTCCCGTTGAGACAACGGTCAAGACAGCCGACATAAAGCTGGATGTCGGGGTGTGCCTGCATCAGTGTGCTGACGCCCTCGGGCGCCGCGATGATGCACAGAAACTTTATCTTTCTGCCGCCGCGCGCCTTGATGGCGTCCACTGCCGCAACTGCCGAGCCGCCGGTTGCCAGCATGGGGTCAAGGATAACGACCTGTCTTTGGTCGATCTCCTCGGGGAGCTTGCAAAAATATTCCTGCGGAAGATGGGTCTCAGGGTCGCGGCACAGTCCGATGTGACCGACCTTTGCGGACGGAACCAACGCCAAAATACCGTTCACCATACCGAGACCGGCACGGAGTACCGGCACGACCGCCGGCTTTTTGCCGCTCATGACGGGCGAAACGCAATTTTCGATCGGCGTAGTGATCTCCACATCGGTGGTCGGCAGGTCGGCAAGCGCTTCATAGCCCATCATCATGGCGATCTCCTCAATCAGCTTGCGGAATTCGCCGGTGCCGGTGGTGGTTTTGCGGAGCAGGGTGATCTTGTGTTTGATAAGCGGATGGGTCATGTAGGATACCGACATAAAATGACTTCCCTTCTTATAATGACAGTTGCCGGAGGATCTCGACGATCTTCTCAAAATGCATGGAGTGCGATGCCTTGACAAGCACCGTGTCGCCCTTGCGCAGGATCGCAGTCAGCTCCGGTGTGAGCGCTTCGATGCTTTCAAACCAAACGTCCTCGGCACCGTGCGCAAGCTCCTTGGCAAGCGGTCCGACGCCGACAACGCGGTCGATGCCCAGCTCCTTGGCGTAGGCGCCGGTGTCGTAGTGCAGCGCCAGCTCGTTGGCGCCCAGCTCCTTCATGTCGCCGAGAATGGCGACCGTTCTGCCGTCAAAGTTTTTCAGCGTGTCGAGCGACGCCTTGACGGAGGTGGGGTTGGCGTTGTAGCAGTCGTCGATCACGCGCAGGCTGCCGGTGTTGATGACATGCGCACGGCTGCCGACGGTTTTGTAGGATTCAACGCCGCGTTTCAGCTCCTCATCGCTCAAGCCAAGCAGCTTGCCTGCCGCCACAGCCGCCAGCGCGTTGGAGACCATGTAGGTGCCGATCGCCGGAATGGTGACGTCGAGCCTGCTGCCGTCAAAGCAGAGGGTGCAGCGCACGCCGCCCTCGCCGTTGTTTTCTATATTTTCCGCATGATAGCGGTTCTTTTCGCTGATACCGAAGAAGATCGGCGCCTTGCCGTTGACCTCGGTGACGGTGCAGAGCTTGTCGTCGTCGCCGTTGAGAATGTAGGCGGCGTTGTCACGCGCATGGCGGAACATCTCGGTTTTGGCTTTCAGCACACCGTCGCGGTCGCCGAGGTTCTCAAGGTGACAGCAGCCGATGATCGTCAGCACACAGATGGTGGGCTGCGCCATCTCAGAGAGACGCGTCATCTCGCCAAAGCCGGAAATACCCATTTCGATCACGGCGGCTTCGGCGTCCTCGGGCATGCTCAGCAGCGTCAGCGGCACGCCCAGCTCGTTGTTGAGGTTGCCCTCGGTTTTGTGGGTTTTGTATTTTTGCGAAAGCACCGCATAGAGCATTTCCTTGGTGGAGGTCTTGCCCACGCTGCCCGATACGCCCACTACGGGAATATCGAATTTTTCGCGGTACGCCCTGCCGATCTTCTTGACAGCCGCCAGTGTGGACGGCACCAGAATATAGGGCTTGGAGGCGTTTTTGGGCGGCTTTTCGCAGATGGCGCAAACGGCGCCGCTGTCAAAGCAGCTCTCAATAAAATCGTGACCGTCAACGCGCTCGCCCGGAATGGCGAGAAACAGCGAGCCGTTTTGAATACGGCGGCTGTCGCGCTCAACCGAGGTGATGCAGGCGTTTTTCAGCGACGGGTCGCCGACATATTCACCGCCGCAGGCAGCGGCGATTTCTGCTAAAGTGAACGGTTTCATACGCATACCTTATTTGTTATATTTTTCGAGCGAATATTTGATAATCAGCTCGCAGAGCTCGGCATAGCCGATTCCCTCCACCGCAGCCTCCTGCGGCAGCAGGCTGGTGGGCGTCATGCCGGGCAGTGTGTTGGCTTCCAGGCAGTAGGCGTTGTTGCCCTTGTCAAGAATAAAGTCCATGCGCGCGTAGCTCTCGAGATGCAGCGCCTTGAAGGTCGCCAGCGCAGCCTCGCGCATGGCGCTGTCCTGCTCGGGCGTGATGTCGGCAGGGCAAACCTCGGTGGCGGCGCCTGCCTGATATTTGGTTTTGTAGTCGTAAAAGCCCTCTTTGGGAATGATTTCAATGGGCGGAAGCGCCTTGCCGCCGACAACGCCGACCGCAAATTCTCTGCCCTTGACGTATTGCTCGACGACGATTTCGCGCTCGCCGTAGGAGAAGGCTTCCCTGACCGATTGCTTAAAGTCCTCGCGCGTCTCGACAATGGTGATGCCGACGCTGGAGCCGCCGGAGCAGGGCTTGACAACGCAGGGAAAAATCTTCCAGCTGTCGGTTTCTTCGATGCTCTTGAAAATTTCGCCGCGCGGTGTGAGCACCTTGTTTTGAATCAAAACGCTCTTGGTGAGTCCCTTGTTCATCGCCAGCGCCGAGCCGAGATAGCCCGAGCCGGTGTATTTGAGTCCCAGCAGGTCAAAGGTCGCCTGCAGCTGACCGTTCTCGCCCTCGCCGCCGTGCAGGGCAAAAAACGTGATGTCCGCGCAGGCGCAGATGTCGATGACGTTTTCGCCGATAAAGCGGTTGGTTTTGTCGCGGCGATTCTCGCGGATCTCGTCAATATCCGAAATCGTCTCGCCGACCTTGGCAGTGTCGGTGAAGCTGTAATTCTGCTTGAACAGCTCGTCAACATCCAAAATGTCCTTTTCGTAGCCCGTGAACACGTCGAGAAGCACCACATGGTGTCCTTTTTTTCTCAGTGCGGAGGCGACCAGCAAGCCCGACGAAATCGAAACGTCGCGTTCGGTGCTGGTGCCGCCTGCCAAAACAACTATTCTCATAATACCTATCCTCTATTCCTCAGAACATGAAGCCGTTATAGCCCCAGTATTTTGTTTCCTCAAATTTTACATAACAACATTCTCCGCTGACGTCCGCTTCGTCGCTGAGAATATTGCAGATGGCGGCGGTCAGCTTTTGATAAGCGTCCTTGGTGGAGCCGCCAAAAAGCTTGACCTCGGTAAACGCGATGTTTGCCGCGCTCTCACGGTGAAACGCCATGTCGAGCCCGTCCTCGATCGCAACCATCATATAGCGGTCGCTTTTGCCGGGGATAACGCTGATGCAGTCAAACAACCGTCTTTTGATAATCCCTTTCTTTTCTTGGGATAACGCCGCGTTGGTCTTTATGTTAATAAATGGCATGTGTGTACGCTCTCCTCTAAATTTTATTCGTGTAATATTATAATATTAATCATGCGCGTTGTCAATTCGGCAAGAGAGAGAATTTTCAGAGATTTTCGGCGTATCTTTCGCCTATCTTTGATACACGTTGTTGCCCTGCGCGTCAATCGCGACGATGCAGGGAAAGTCCTCGACGGTGTAGCGCCGAACCGCCTCGGTGCCCAAATCCTCATAGCAGAGGATTTCTTCTTTTTTGATGCTCTTGGCAATCAGCGCCGCCGCGCCGCCGATAGCGGCAAAGTAGACGGCGTGGTTGCGCACCATGGCGTCGATGACCGCCTGCGAGCGCGCACCCTTGCCGATCATACCCTTCAGCCCGAGGTCGAGCAGCGCCGGTGTGAACTTGTCCATGCGGTAGCTGGAGGTGGGGCCTGCCGGTCCGACCACATAGCCGGGCTTTGCCGGAGCCGGTCCGACATAATAGATGGTTTCGCCGCTGACAGAAACAGGCAGCGGTTCGCCCTTTTCAATCAATTCAAACAGCCGCTTGTGCGCTGCGTCGCGTCCGGTAATCACCGTGCCGCTCAGCAGCACGCTGTCGCCTGCCTTCAGGTCTTGTATCGTGTCCTCTGTCAGAGGAAGCGTGATGTGCTTGGTCATAGGTTTGCTCCTTTTTTGTGTTAGAGTTGAGAGTTGAGAGTGGAGAGTTGAGTGAAGGGTCGCTTCGGCAGCGTGACGCTGCACCCAATCCGGCAACGTGACGTTGCATCCAATCCGCCTATTGAAGCGTTTAGTTTGGAGGGAAACACCTGCAACGGCGTGTCGAAGCCTTGCGGTAAACGCGGCTTGGCGAACACGTGGGTTCGCCCCTACACTGTCAAGGAAATGTTGCGATAATGTAAGTGGATTATAGCAGGCGTTGCAGTTCAGCAAAAACATTTGACTGTGCGAATAACGTCAAAGTGAGCGAAAAGCCTTCTCCCGAGGAGAAGGTGGCACACTGCCTGTGATGGCGTTTAACTTCATATAACCGGTTAGGAATAGATGTGGTTTTGTTTAGAGCAAACAACTGCGGCAGTGTGACGGAAGAGGGCAAGCGAACCTGTCCTCTTGCCGACCGTCCGATTATGGATGCGTTTCGCTTGCCCTCTTCCGTCACGGCACCGCAAAGCTTCCTGCTTGTTTGGCGTTTGTTTTATTCCCTTACGCGGCTGTATCGGTACTATACTGCTCAGGTGCCGCGCCACCTTCCCCTCGGGGGAAGGCATTCGCGTGCTCAAACATTTCTGCGCAAAACAAGCCTGACCAATTCACCATACATGTGAAAAGCAGCGCCAACGCTGCCTCGACGACGTAGGGGCGCACCCGTGTGTGCGCCCGAGATAGGGAACCGCCGTTTTCCTCGGATAAAACGGTTTGACAGGACAACGCGGCTCGGGCGAACACGTGGGTTCGCCCCTACGGGTCAAGGAGAAATTGCATAGAACACAGAACCTTTCCTCCCTGCCAATTATGCATTAAGAATTATGAATTACGCATTATCAAATGACCGTGCTCGCGTGCCTTGCGGCGTGGCAGCAGATGTTGACGGCTACGGGCATGCCGGCGATGTGGGTGGGTGAAGTCTCGATGTTGACGCCGAGCGCGGTGGTCTTGCCGCCCAAGCCGGCAGGGCCGAAGCCCATTTGGTTGATGGCGGCGAGCAGCTCGCGCTCCATGTCGGCGTAGCGCTTGTCGGGATGTTGGGTGTCAATCGGGCGGAAGGTCGCTTTTTTGGCGAGCTGCGCGGCGCGCTCAAAGGTGCCGCCGATGCCCACACCGACCACAATCGGCGGACAGGGATTGGGTCCTGCTGCGCGGACGGTGTCGAGAATGAACTGCTTGACGCCCTCGGCGCCGTAGGCAGGCGTCAGCATTTTGATGGCGGACATGTTTTCGCTGCCAAAGCCCTTGCCGCCTGCGGTGATGCGGATGGAGGTGCCGCCGACGATTTTGGTGTGAATAACGGCAGGCGTGTTGTCGCGCGTGTTCACGCGGTCAAATACCGGGTCGCTCACAACGCTCTTGCGCAAATAACCGTCGGTGTACGCCTCGCGCACACCCTGCTGCACCGCGTCCTCAAAGCTGCCGTTTGCAACGCAGACCTTGTCGCCGTATTCGACAAAGAGCACCGCCATGCCGGTGTCCTGACAGAGCGGAATCTCCTCGTCCGCGGCGATTTTGTCATTTTCGATAATCTGGCGCAAAACACTCTGCGCGACCGGAGAATCCTCGATTTCGAGCGCGGCTTCGAGCGAGCCGAAAATATCCTTGCCGATATAGTAATTGCAGTCCATCAATAGCTTTTTGACGGCTGCCGTTATCTCGGCGGCGTCAATGGTGCGTATGGTCATGGGTTTTTATCCTTTCTTTCTTTAGAGTTGCAGTGGTTAGTGGTTAGTGGTTAGTGGTTAGTGGTTAGTGGTTAGTGGTTAGTGGTTAGTGTTAAGGGTCGCTTCGCTCCGGATCTGTAATGCTGCGTGTGTGTGCGGAGAGGTTCAGCGCAAATTCAGGTGTTGTTCATGCAGTTTTCATGTGTTTGTGGGAGAATAAACCGGGATAAGTAAATTTTTAGATAAATTCGTTGCAGTGAGAATAGCTAAGCAAGATACCAACCAACTTACAGCGCGAGCCGCAAAGGGGTGATATATCGCTAACCTTTCACACGCGGAGTGGATGCAACGTCACGTTGCCGCGAGCCGCAAAGGGGTGATATATCGCTAACCTTTCACACGCGGAGTGGATGCAACGTCACGTTGCCGCGATCCGCAAAGGTGAAGTAACGAACCAACCTTGCACTCGCGGAGTGGATACAACGTTACGTTGCTATTATATAATTTTTTTTGGGGTATTTCAATATGTTTTGATTTGTGGTACAATAAAAAGGTAAAGTTTTTATTTTCCCGAGGGGTGATTTTTTTATGAGTAAAATTTTGGTTGTGGATGATGAATTCCGTATCCGTCAGATCATTCGCAAATATGCTGAGTTTGAGGGCTATGAGGTGGAGGAAGCTACCGACGGTATGCAGGCGATTCAGGTTTGCCGCCAAAACGAGTTTGACCTCATCATTATGGACGTGATGATGCCCGAGCTGGACGGCTTTTCGGCTTGCCGCGAAATCCGCAAGTTTTGCGATACGCCGATTATTATGCTCTCGGCAAGAGGCGAGGAATATGACAAAATCCACGGCTTTGAGCTGGGCAGCGACGACTATGTCGTCAAGCCGTTTTCGCCCAAGGAGCTGATGATGCGCGTCGGCGCGGTGATCAAGCGCAGCGGAAAGAACGGCGACAGCACGCAAAAGGACGTGTTCACCTATCAGGGCTTGGAGGTCGATTTTTCGGCGAGAACCGTTTCGGTTGACGGCAGCCGCGTGGAGATGACGCCCAAGGAGTATGACCTGTTCTTTTATATGGTGCGCAATAAGGGCATTGCGCTCACGCGTGAGAGCCTGATCAGCGAGGTGTGGGGCTACGACTTCTTCGGCGACGAGCGCACGCTCGATACGCATATCAAGCTGCTGCGCAAAAGTCTCGGTCCGTACAGCCGCTGCATCGTCACGCTGAGGGGAGTGGGCTATCGCTTTGATACGGTTTAGCTTAAAAAAGCTTCCCCTGCAGCGCAAGCTGTTGGTCTACTTTTTGGTGTTCGGTGCAATCATATTGGTGATATTGTGGGCTTTTCAATCGTTTTTTGTCAAACCGCTCTATACCATGTCTAAGTCCATGCGCGTTGATAAGGGCGCCAAGAGCATTTCAAGAGCAGTGGAGCGCAACAAGAACGTCTGGGCAACCGTCGATAACGTCGCGCTCAAATATACGCTGTCCGTCTATCTGTACGACGCCGGCGCAGGCTTGCCGAAGCTCGCGCGCGAATGCTCGTATGAGAATACCGCTATCCGGCTGAATCTCGAATACAGCGACATTCTGCATTATTATGAAAAAACCGTGGACAACGGCGGCAAGTGCAGCTTTACCGACTCCAATGATGTGGACGATATGGTGCGCCAGCGCATGGAGATCCTCAAAAACTCCGCAGCCAGCGCCGACAGCGTGAACGCCAAGGTGCATTTGGCGAGCGTCAGCGAAAACGAAAGCCTCGTCTATACCTATATCATCGAACGTTCGGACGGCAGACAGACGTTTTTGGTGATCACCTCGTCCATCACACCGCTCAATACGACCTTGGAGGTCATCAAGAACCAAATGCTGCTGGTGTCGGTGGCGTTTGTGCTGCTGTCGCTGGTGTTCTCGTTCTATGCCAGCCGCCGCATCGCCAAGCCCATCGCACAGACGAACCGCGCCGCCAAGGAGCTTGCCAAAAAGAATTATGAGATCGAGTTCAACGCGTCGGGCTACCGCGAGGTGGAGGAGCTGAACAATACCCTCAACTACACCAAAACCGAGCTGGCGGCAACCGAAAAGCTGCAGCGCGAGCTGATTGCCAATATTTCGCACGATTTGCGCACGCCACTGACCATGATTACGGGCTACGGCGAGGTCATGCGCGATTTGCCGGGCGAGAACACGCCGGAGAATATCCAGATTATCATCGACGAAGCGACAAGACTTTCGACGCTCGTCAACGACCTGCTCGACCTGTCCAAGCTCCAGTCGGGCGCTTTGCAGGCGCAAAAGCAGGTGTTCAACCTGACCGACAGCGTGCGCGCGATCTTGGAGCGTTATTCCAAGCTGGTGGAGCAGGAGGGCTTTGACATCCGCTTTGAGAGCAAAGAGGAGGTCTTTATCAACGCCGACGAGCTGCGCATCTCGCAGGTCATCTATAACCTTGTCAACAACGCCGTCAACCACGCAGGCGAGGACAAGACCGTCATCATCACCCAGACCGTGCGCGACAAGCTGGTGCGTATCGAGGTCATCGACCACGGCGAGGGCATTCCTGCCGACAAGCTGCCGTATATCTGGGAGCGCTACTACAAGGTGGACAAGGAGCACAAGCGCGGCGTGATCGGCTCGGGCTTGGGGCTGTCGATCGTCAAGAGCATTCTCGACGCGCACAAGGCGCACTACGGCGTGCGCAGTACGCAGGGAAAGGGCAGCACCTTCTGGTTTGAGATCGCCTATGATAATGTGAAAAAACGAAAAACGAAAGATAAATAAAAAAATAAATCGGCTCCGACCTTGAACGGAGCCGATTTTGTGTTGTGAGGATAGTTAGGCAAGCAATGCACGCTGCATGGCGGTGACGTCGCGGACGTTGACAGCGCCGTCGCCGTTGAAGTCCGCCAGCGCGAGGATCTGCGGATCGGAGAAATCAGCCGGCAGATCGCTGAAATCCGAGAGGTACATTTGCAGAATGGTGGCGTCAACAATGTCGAGACTGCCGTTGTTATCGAGGTCGCCCTTGACCGTTACCTGCGTGCCTTCGGGAGCGATTTGAGTGGAGAGCGTGGCAACGCCGAGCGCGTCTTCGTCGATCACACGGCCGCTGATCGGCACATGCTGTGCATAGGGCTCCGCCACGGAATCGTCGCAGAGCGAGAGGGTGTCCATGTTAAGTGTGACGGTCGCTTCGGAAGCGGTTTTGTCGAGCAGCTTAAAGCAGGCGCGCACCATGGTGACAGCCGTGCCGTCCTCCTCATAGGCGTAGGCGGCAGGCTTTACGCTGGTGTAGTTGCCGACGATACGACCCGGGTTGTCGTCGCCAAAGGTGTTTACCATACCGGCGCCCAAGCCCTGCTCATAGGCGAAGGGTATGATGCAGAACATCTTTCTTCTGCCGGTGCCGACGGTGTTGTATGCTTCCTTGAATTCGAGAACCTCTTTGTCCCAGGTCAGCTCGTCTATGTCGAGGTTGATCAAATACTGATTGACGCCGAGCAGCTTGAAAGCGACCGTGAAGAACACATCGCCGTTTTCGTCCTCGAGAGCGGAGACGTCGCTGTAGCGCATTTCCTTGGCGGGAAAAAGGTTGGATGTGACCTTGAGCGTGAAGCCCTGATTTTCCGCAGCGGAGACAGGCGCCATGGCGAACAGTCCCAGCAGCAGGACGGCAGACAATGCGACCGCCGTGATTTTACGAATACATTTTTTCATATTTACCTCCGTTTAAAATGATTGATTGGATATGTTGGATTTGACATTGTAAGTATAATATAACAACCGGTAAATTTCAATACCGTTTTTTGATTTTGCAACAAAAACCCTGTTTGACGCGGCGACCGCTGCCGCGGTGGGCAGTCCGCCGTTGCGACGGAGCGCAATCCGCGCAACTGACTTTTGATAGTGAGATTACCAACATAGCCGCGTTATAAAAGGCAATAACAACATATGTTTTTCGCAGTGCATTGTGATTTTATGTGTAGGGGCGAACCCATGTGTTCGCCCGAGGACGTTGTCCTGTTGAACCGTTTTTCCAAGGAAACGAAAGTTGTCCTATCCGGGCGCACACACGGGTGCGCCCCTACGGTGTCAAGAAAATATTGCGCTATAAACAGCAATAACCACATCACCGCAAACACCTTTTCTGACGCGGCGTTAGTCTGAGTTCATCTAACCATGGTGCTATCCAAAGCCGCGCTGAATGCAACGTCACGTTGCCGCGCCGGATGCAACGTCACGTTGCATGGCGGTGATGTCGCGGACGCTGAGGACGCCGTCGGCGTTGAAGTCGGCTTGTTCGAAAACGAGCGGATCGGAAAAGTCGGTCTCCACGTTAAATTCCGCCAAGAACATTTGCAGGAGCGTCACGTCCGAAATGGTAAAGCCGTCCCTGCCGTTGACGTCGCCGCGCTGAGTGGGCGAGACGGCAACAGAGCGGTCAGCCATCCAAAACAGCGATTTATCGGGAATGCTGTTGTGATAGAGCATATAGAGCGGTTCCAGGATGCCGGCATTGCAGAGCGAGAGGGTGTTGATGTCGCAGGCGACGGTGGTTTCGGCTGCGGCTCTGTCGAGCACCCTGAACGTGGCGCGGACGATGGTGACCGGCGTGCCGTCGTCGTTATAGGCGTGCGCCGGCGGCATGATGTTGGTGTAGTTGCCGGCGACCCTTCCGCCGTTGTTGTCGCCGTAGGTGGAGGTCATGCCGACGCCGAGCCCCTGCTCATAGAGGAAAGGAAACAGCACAAAACGGCGGTTTCTGCCGGTGCCCTCCATGTTGTAGGCTTCTTTGAATTCGAGCACGCTGGGGTCCCATGTGAGACCGTCCAAGTCGAGATTGATCAAATATTTGTCCGCTGCATACATGTCAAAGCAGACAGTGATAAACACGTCGCCGTTTTCGTCATCCAAGGCGGAGAGGTCATAATAGCGCGTTTTGGTTTCGGGAAAAAAGTTCGATGCGACCTTGAGAACAAAGGGCTGCTCTTGTGCCGCCGATACGGGCACAGCGGAAAAAAGCCCAAGGAGCAGCAGTGCCGTCAGCAGCAGCGCGGCGGCTTTTTGAAGCGTTTTTGTCATTCACATACCTCCGGTTACAGTTTTTTCTATTATACTACAAAATTGTCACATATGCAAGTGCCGAAAAAAACACGCGGCATGCAAACGCCGCGTGTTTGAGAAGATTCTTAATTCTAAAATGTTGAGTTATTGTGCGTCCGCGCGGCGGCTCAGTTCGCTGAGCGTCACCGCAAAGCCTGCCTTTTCGTAGGTGAGGTAGCCGGTCTCGGGCGCTCTGCCGAGCAGCTTCTCCGCAAGAAAGGCGAGAAAATGCGGATTCTTTATCAGCACGGGTCCCGTGAGGTGGGTGCCGTAGCAGTTCTGCACGCGCACGCCCTCGCGCTTGTCGCCCTCAAAGTTGCCGAGTCCCATCTTGACGTTGAACAGGGTGGGGTCGGCGCCCCTGATCTCGCTGCACTTGTTGACAAAGCCGACCAGCGGCTCGGCGAGAAATTCGCAGGTGAAGATCACGTCGGCGGTCACGCGCGTTTTGTTTTGTTCGGTGACGGTAAAGTCAAAGACGCCCAAGCCCTTGTGCTTGTTGCCGGCGGCGTCGGTGATGGTCCTGCCCAGCATCTCAAAGCTGTTGCCCGTCAGCAGCGCCGGCTTGCCGTCCGCGATATACTGCCGCAGGGCGTCGGCGTGGCGGTGCAGGTCAGCCAGCGCCACACGCTGGTTTCTTTCGGTGCCGGAGCCGATATAGATAAAATCATAGTCCGAAAAATCGACGTTGTCGCCGAGGCTGCGGCGATCGACCGTGACGCTCTCGCCGCTCTTTTCGAGGATGCGGCGCATGGCGGAGACGTTGGCGTAGTCGCCGTAGAGATTCATCAGGTCATGGTAAAAATGCAGAATTTTCATCTCAGTCCTCCTTCACCTTCACCAAAAACTTGCCCTTGTCGGAGAAGCAGGTGATAACATAGATATACTCGCTGCGGTCGCTGTTCAGATAGTCCGCCGCTTCGTCAATGCTCTCAAAGAGCTTGATCCTCTCGCTCGGGATGTCGGTGTAGGAGAAGCGCACCGCAAGGTCGTTGACGTATTTTCCGGCGAGAACGATCTGATGGATGTTGTCGCTGCCGAGCATTTCAAAGTCGATATCATAGAGCCACGAAACATCGCTCGTAAAATACTTGCGGCTCACGGCGTCCACGATGATCAGCACGTCGCAGCCCTCCTTGTATGCCGCCGCCACGCGGATGGACTGGTCGTAGGAGATGGAATTCTCGTGCTTGGAGGTCAGCATGGTGCCGCGTCTGCTGCCGAGCGAGAAGGTGATGACTCTGCCGTTTTTGAGCACATAATGATTCATGTCCGCCGCGATCTTGGCGCCGTCGACGCCCACGATGGACGCGACGGTGTAGGCGGAGAGGATGTTGTAGATATTATAGAGCGATTTGAGTGCCAGCGTGATGGTGTGCGTGCCGTCGATGGTCATCTCGCCCTTGTCCATATCGACCGAGGTGATCGTGTACTGCGTGTCGTGGCGGTGATAGCCGCAGGCGGTGCAGCGGTAGTGACCGATATGGTTGTAGTGATGTGTGGAATAGAGCATCGGCGCCTTGCAGACGGGGCAGTAGGCGCCGTCGTTGTAGACGCTCACAAGCTCGTCGGTGTCGGTGGAGAGCTTGTCCGCGCCGAACCAGATCACGTCCGCTCTGCCCTGACCGAAGGCGGACACCAGCGGATCGTCGGCGTTGAGGATCAGCTGCGTGCCGTCGGTGATGCTGTCGGCGAGCGCATCATATACCCATTCGGGATGACCGTTGCGCGTCAGCTGGTCGCGGTAGAGGTTGGTGATGACGTAGTGGGTGGGACGGATATATTTGAAGGTGTAGCGCGCAAAGCGCTCGTCGCTCTCGATCAGCAGAATATCCGCCTTGACCTTGCCGCCGAGTGTGGCGCTGCCGAGCACCAGCGTGGTCACGCCCTCGATCTGGTTGGAGCCTTCCTTGTTCCACGCCACGGTCAAGCCGTTTTGGGTGAGGATATGGGCGATCATCTCCACGGTGGAGGTCTTGCCGTTGCTGCCGGTCACGGCGATGATATACTTGGGCAGCTCCATGCGGCTGAGAATGTCGGGACAGAGCTTCAGCGCCACCTGACCGGGCTTGCTGCTGCCCCTGCCGATCAGCTTGCCGGCAAAGCGCAGGAGCTTGGTGATCAAAATCGTCAAAAATTTTTTCATAGAGGTTCTCCGATCGTTTTTGTCAAAAAATGGTTTAGTTCCATTATAACCATTCTCGCCGCATTTTGCAAGTTTTTCACGGCAAAAGAATAAAAACCTTTTCGGCGGCGCATACTAAGCATACCGAAAGGGAGGTTACAACATGACAGAAAAAGAGTTGCTCTATGTGGAAGACGCGCTCGGTCACGAGCAGTATTTTCAGACCCAGTGCCGGGACGCCGCCGGACGGCTGCAGGACGCCGGTCTGAAGCAGTTCACACAGGAGCTGGAACAGAAGCACCGCAATATTTTTCAAAGCTTTTATGACTTGCTGTAAAGGAGGAGCCGCATGGACGACAGACAATTGATGGAAAACATGCTCCTGCTCGAAAAGGGCGCCTGCGATCTGCTGATGCACGGCACTGTTGAGAGCAGCAGCCCGAACGTGCATCAGGCGTTCTCGTGTTCGCTGAACAGCTCGCTGCAAATGCAGGAGCAGATCTATGAAAAAATGCAGGAAAAGGGCTGGTACCCGGCACAGCAGGTCGAACGCCCCAAAATCGAACAGGTCAGGCAGAAGTTCTCTTGCTGACGACAAAAGCTCCCTTTTGCGAGGGAGCTTTTGTTGCGCCGAAACACATCATTTTCGCTGCTTTTCACAAACGGCATCCGCATCAAAAAATCTTTTATTGACAGAAAAGATTGACTTTTGCGCCAAGATTCACTACAATATACATGTGAGCGGACGGGCGCTTTTGCCTGCCGCTTCTCAATTCACGAAAAGGAGAGATTACATGTTTTGCGAAAAATGCGGTCATTCCAATAAAAACAGTGCGCGCTTCTGCGAAAAATGCGGCGCGCCCATGAGCAGCGACGTGACGCAGCTTGCGTCCTCGCCGGACGAAACACCGGTGACCCGGGTCTGGACCCCTGACGTACAGACGAACACTTGGCAGCCGCCGGAGCGGTCGTGGGAGTCTCCCGAACAGCAGTGGCAGCCGCCGGAAGCGGATCCGTTGCATCCGGTCAACGACGGCTATGAGCAGTATTATCATCAGGCGTATCCACCCCATCCGGACAACGGCTATGACCCGGCTTATCCGCCGGAGTATCCGCCCGAATACGAAGAACAGTATCAGCCGCAGCCTGAAGACCCTCAAAAGGGAACGGGCAAAAAAACCAAGCGGATCATTCTGTTTTCCGCCATCGGCGCAGGTGTGCTGGCGGTTGTGCTGGTTGTGCTTTTTGCGGTGATTTTGCCCGCCTTCAACCGGTCAAACCCGACGGATATTTCGCGGTACTACACCCTCAAATTTGCCGGTGTGGACGAAGGCGTCCCCGAGCAGAGCCTGTCCGACGGCAAAATCAGCGGTTGGTTTGCCTGGGATTATCAGCAGTTTGCTCTTGATAGCCAAATGCCCAAAAGCAAGGCAAAGGAGCTGCTTGATGACGTCGGATCACTTGTTGAGAAGCAGTATATCCTCAACGGCGAGGTCGCTTTTTTCAGCTCCTTTGATAACCTAAAGACGGCAGATACCATCAAGGTGAGCTTCATCTGGCCGTCCGGTATCATCGAAAAGAATTTGGTGGAGAAATGCGAAAAAACCTACGGCGTGCGTTTTTCGCATGATTACAGCGTGAGAGAATACAACGTTGGAGACATGCTGCGGCAGAAGAATGTCACGGTCAAGCAGCCGGTCGAAGTGAATCTTCTCCGGTATATCGCCGATAATGGTTTGTTTGCGGAGGAAGTCAAGTCCGACGGCAAGGTGAGTGTTTCCGTTGCGCCCTTTGAAACCAAGGTCAACGGCTATACCTTTGTTTTGAGCAAGGGAAGCCTGTCGGTTTTGGTGGTTGACGATAAAGATTTTAAGATCGGAAGATTTGATTTGGAGATGAGCAATTCCGTCAACCTGCGCAGCGGCGACGTTGTGACGCTCAAATATGACAGCTACGCCAAAAGAAGCATGATCGACAAGGGCGTTGTACTGCAGGGCGATTCCGTGACCTACACGGTCAAGACGCCGGCGGTGACGACCGTTCCCACCACGGTGGCGCCCACGACGGTTCCGCCCACCACCGAGCCGCCCACAACGGTCCCTGTCACCGAGGCGCCTACCGAACCCGCCACCGAAGCACAGACGGAAGCGCCGGAAACGACTTCACAGACAGGAAATTAACGTTTAACCTACATATAAAAAGCTCCCTCACGCCGAGGGAGCTTTAATGCTTTAAAGATCAATTGTCATTGAGGTTCATGATCATTTGCAGGTAAGGGAGAAGATGAAAGCCCATGCGTTCATACAGCCGCTTGGCGCCTTCGTTGTCGTCCTCGACCTCAATGCGCAGCCGGGCGATCTCCTTTTGCCCCTTTAGATACGTAAAAAATTCCGTGGCAAGCCCTTTGCTGCGGTGGGCTTCGTCGATATAGATCTCCTCGATCGTCACGGACACACCGCCTGCCTCCTGCGAAAAGGTCTTGGAAAGCAGCGCAAAGCCGCAGGGCTGGTCGTTATCCTCAAATATATAGCATTTCAAATAAGCCTGCGAGCGCATCAGCTCGGCAAAGGTCGCGTCATAGTTTTCGCGCGGAACAGGCGCCTCCACCGCGTCGCTGTGATAGAACAGATCGACATAGTGATAATACAGCGCCTTGTCCGCAGGCGTGAGGGGTCTGAACATAAAAGCCTCCTATCGGCACAGCAGCGCCGCCGCTTCGGACAGGTCGCCGCACAGGTGGGTGATCATGGGCTTGATCTCGTCGGTCGGCGGCAGCAGGTCGGGCACCATCACGGTGATCATGCCTGCCGCATAGGCGGACTTGACGCCGTTGATGCTGTCCTCCAGCGCGGCGCAGTCGCCGGGCGCCAGGCCGAGCTTTTGGGCTGCGGTCAAAAACACCTCGGGATGCGGCTTGCCGTTTGTCACCTCTTCGCCGCAGACCAGCGCGTCAAAGTAGTCCAACACCTTTGCCAGCCGCAGATTCAGCTCCGCCGTATGGCGCGAGGTGGAGGTCGCCAGCGCGATCTTAACGCCGCGCGCTTTCAGCCGCTCCAAGATCTCATACAGCCCGGGCTTGACGGGAATGCCCTCCTGCTTCACGCGGCGGACATACATCGCCCTGCCCTTTCCGGCAAGCTCCCAGTAGGGAAAGTCGTTTCCGTAGGTCGCGCGGTAGAACAGCTCGACCTCCTTTTTGCGTCTGCCGACGGTCTGCTTGAACACCTCTATATCATAGGGCAGCCCTATCTCGTCCATCATGCGCTGCCAGTTGTCATACACCAGCCGCTCCGTGTCGAACATCAGTCCGTCCATATCAAAAACAGCGCCTTTTATCATAAGTGGCTCCTTTTGCTTACAAATCTATTCTCAAAAACTCACAGCTCATCGAGGGCAGATACAGCTTGTTGTCCTCAAACTTATTGCCGAAGAACGGAACGCCGTCGGAGAAGCCGGGCGGCGGCGTGAGCACGTCGTCGTGATCCATCAGGTTGAACGCGCAGTAGAGCGCGGTCTTGTCGTCGTGACGGATATATGCCAGCCGTCTGTCCTTGGCAAACGCCCTGATGAAGTCGCCGTCCCAGAGCGCGGAGCAGTCCGCACGCAGGCCGCCGAGCTTTTTGTGCCACGCGAGCAGCTCCTTGTCCTCTTTGCCCCAAGGGTAGCAGCAGCGGTTGAACGGGTCGCGGTAGCCCTCCATGCCTGCCTCGTCGCCGTAATAGACGCAGGGGAAGCCGGGCAGCGTGTACTGCATGGCGGAGGCGATCTTCAGCAGCCTGACGCCGTGGGCGCGCTGCTCGGGGCTGAGCTTTTGATGCGCCTGCCAGCCGCGGTCGCGTCCGTTGAGCGGTTCGCCTGCCAGCATGGTCAGAATGCGCTCGGTGTCGTGGGTGGAGAGCGAGTTCATCAGCACGCGCAGCACGGGACGCGGATAGTTTTCGATGACGCTCATGATCGCCGCCATGGTGTAGCGCGCGTCCTGTCCGCGGCAGAAGTCGATGATCGCGCCGCGGAACACATAGTTCATCACGGTATCAAGCTGTTCGCCGAGCAGGAACTTGCGGCGTGCGCCGTAGCTCTCCTTGTTGCTCGCGTCCTCCCAGACCTCGCCGATGATCAGCGCTTCGGGATCCTCGTCCTTGACGGACTTGCGGAGGTTTTCCATAAATTCGTCCGGCAGCTCGTCCGCCACATCCAGACGCCAGCCGGAATTGCCGAGGCGCATGTATTTGCGGATGATGCCGTTTTTGCCGTTGATATATTCGTTGAACGCCGGGTCGGTCTCGTTGACCTCCGGCAGGGTGTAGAAGCCCCACCAGCTGTGGTAGTTGTCCGGCCATTCGTTGAACTTGTACCAGCTGAAATAGGGCGAATCCTTGTCGCGGTAGGCGCCGCCGTCGCCGTAGCGTCCGGAGCGGTTGAAGTAGATGCTGTCGGAGCCGGTGTGCGAGAAAACGCCGTCGTTGATCACGTGGATACCGCGCGCCTTTGCCTGTGCGCACAGCTCGCGGAAGTCGTCCTCCGTGCCGAGGATCGGGTCGATCTTGGCATAGTTGCCGGTGTCGTAGCGGTGATTGGAGTAGGCCTCGCCGATGGGATTGAGATAGATGCAGCTCACGCCAAGTTTTTGCAGGTAGTCGAGCTTTTGGGTGATGCCCTTGAGGTCGCCCATAAAAAAGTCGGTGTTGGTGATCTCGCCGTGCTCGTTGGGCTGCCAGACGGGAAGCGCGTACCAGTCGGTGTTGCGCTGAAAATCCGTGCGGCTGAGCTTCTTCTCTTCGCCGCTGAAGCAAAAGCGGTCGGGAAAGATCTGATACATCACGCCGCCCACAGGCCAGCGCGGCGTTGCAAAGCCCTTTTTGTAGCAGGTGAGCTGCCAGCTTCTGCCCGGGTGCTCCGCGACCTCGCTGACGCGGTAGGGATCGCTCGGAATGATGTAGCGCTTGCCGTTTGCGGTGTTCATGCGGAAGCAGTACCAATACAAGCCCATGCGGTGGGGCGTAAAGTCGCATTCCCAAATTTCGGTGTTCTCGTCAAAATTGCCGCACCACAGCATTTTGTGGTATTCCCAGTTGTAGTCGTAGTCGTATTTTACGCACAGCTCCACGGTCTTGGAATGGTCGGCACGCGGCGGCAGCGCGCGAAAATGAACGGTTGTGTCCTGTTCCACCGCGCCGAACGGCGTGCGGTAATAGCTTCTTTGTGAGTCAAACGGGATTGACATCACTTTCTCCCCCTCTTGCGGACATATTTAAATATAGTATAGCATGTTATGTGCTTTATTGCAAGGTCAATAGTCGTAGTCGTCAAACATAAAATCCGCCCAGTAATACTGCGCCATGTATTCGTTTTGGTAGGCGTTCACCGCGCCGCCGTCCAGCTCCTTGAAGCGGTAGTAGTCGCAGTCGAGCAGCGAGGGATTGACGGACAGGCTGTTGTAGCTCTTGTTGACGACCTTTTCGGCGCCGACCTTCTTGAGGCTCTTCATCATGGCGGACATGATCTTTTGGATATATGCCTGCTGCTTTTTGTCGTAGGGCATGTCCTCAAACAGCGTGGCGGCGATCTCCTTTATCGTGCAGGAGCTGCCCTGCCGGTGCACCAGATAGGCAAAGACCTCCTTGGAGCGGCTGCGCTCAAAGTGCAGGGGCTTGCCGTCGAGCGTGAATACATCAAAGTTGCCAAAGCACTGCACGCGCAGCAGCACGCCGCTTTTGGGCACGATCGGAAAGCGCAGATCCTCCATTTCTTCGGCGATCTTTTCCGCTGTCACGGGCTTCATGATATAGCCGCTGGCGTGCAGCCGCATGGCGTCGCCGGTGTATTCGTCAAAGCCCGTCACAAAGATGATGTTCATCTTGGGATTGACTTCCTTTAGCTTTTTTGCCAGCTCCACGCCGGTGATGCCGCGCATGTGAATGTCGAGAAACGCGATGTCACAGCCGTTTTGCTGCGCTTCTTCGAGCAGCTGCGTGGGCTTTTGAAAGACCTTCAGCTCCGCGTCGGGCACCGCTTCCTCGATCGCTTCGGTCAGCATTTCCAGAGCCAGCGCTTCGTCGTCTACTGCGAGAATTTTCATATATGATACACTCCTGTCTAAAAATTTAATGTGTAACTGATTCGTAAGAGAATGACGTCTTAATAAGAAAGCTGCGTCGGATTCTGCGTAAAAGCCTTCTCCCGAGGAGAAGGTGGCACGGCACCTGAGCAGTATGCTATCATTATTGCCGCGTTTTGGAAAATAATAAACGTCAAATAAAGCGGAAGCTTTGCGGTGACGTGACGGAAGAGGGCAAGCGATGCGCTTCCTATCTCGGACGGTCTGCAAAAGGACAGGTTCGCTTGCCCTCTTCCGTCACACTGCCGCCGGCGTTGAAATATTTCAAACCATCATCTATTCCTAACCGATTATATAAAGATTTCCGTCAGCGCAGGCAGTGCGCCACCTTCTCCTCGGGAGAAGGCTTTCGCTCACTTAAACGTTTATGGGGTATTAAGAGGTATTAGGCTTGACATTTTAGCTTTCTGTTTCTTCCTTTGGAATGATGATGACTGCCGTGGTGCCCTTGCCTGGCTCGCTGGTGATCTCCACCCTGCCGTTCACCATCTCCTTGAGGCGGCTGCGCACGTTTTCCATGCCGACGTGCGACCTGCCGTCGTTTTTGGGCACGCTCGGGTCAAAGCCCACGCCGTCGTCCCTGACCTCCACCAGATAGCTGTCGTCGGTCTCACGAGTGGAGATCGTCACCGTGCCGCCGTCCTCCTTCATGCCGACGCCGTGCTTGACGGCGTTTTCCACCAGCGGCTGAACGCTCAGCTGCGGGATCAGAAAATCGCTGCACTGAATGTCATATTCGATGTGCAAAAGGTCGCCGAAGCGCATCTCCTCCAGCATCAGGTATTTTTTCAGGTGCGCAAGCTCCTGCTTGAACGGCACCGGATTGCGCTCCTTGAGGGAGTTCATGTTGCCGCGCAGATAGTCGGCAAAGTTGATGGTCGCCGTCCGTGCACGCTTGGGGTCCTTGGTGCACAGCATGGCGATGGAGGTCAGCGAATTGTAGAGAAAATGCGGCTGGATCTGCGACACCATGATCGCCACACGCGCTTCATACAGCTCCTTTTGCATGTGCTCGTATTCGAGATTGGCGTAATACTGTGCGCGCAGCGCTGTGATCAGCCGGATGATCTGGTTGAGCAGCGTCAGCGCGATGCCGATGGACATGGGGATCCGTGCGCCGGTGAGGTGGAACCACGCGTTGAAAATGCTGAAAAGCACGGCAAGACCGATGGGGATCCACGAGATCAGCACGTACTTGGCGTCCTCGTTGGTCTTGAATTCGCGGAACAACAGACCGCTGAGAATGATGCAGGAGACGATAAAAACGAGGTCGAACACAAAATCGGACTGATAGAGCGTGAGCGTGTCGGTGAATTGCAGCGCCATGGCGGCGGCGCTCATCAAAACAAAGAGCAGGATCATGGCGTTTGCCACCTGACGGTGCGAATGCTTTTTCAGACTGGCGCGCACAAAGGACAGCACCGCGATCAAAAAGGCGTAGGAGATCGCTTCGTCCATGATCAGACACGCCGCCGGATTTTCAAACAGCAGCGGCAAACAGCGGTAGACGGCGTCGGTGCACAGGTAGAGTCCGCCGAACAGCGCCGCCGCCGCGTAGGTCAGATAGCGAAAGTCGATGCCGCGCATGATGAAGCCGGCTATGCCGAACGAGATCAGTCCCGAGAAGCTCAGCAGCAGACAGAGCGCCGCCAAGGGAAGGAGATGGATCAGACGGTTGTAGAGCGCTTCCTTGCTGCCGACCAGCGTTGTCAGAATGTCGCCCCAGCCGCCGGAGGCGACCGGCCGCGGCTCGCGCGTGAGCACGACCTCCACCATGCCGTCGTCCTGCAAGCGCTCCGCAGGGATATAGAGGATGGAGTTGCCGGCGGTGTGCGGCAAAAAGCTGTCGGCGCCGCGCCGGTTGGTGCCGATCTGTTTGCCGTAGGCGTAAACGTCCAGCCATGCGTTCGCCACCTGAATGATCAGATATTCGTCCTCGTCGGGTATTTCGGTCAGCCAGCCGCGAATGCGTGCGGTTTCAAACCGTCCGCCGTTCAGCCCGTTGTCGTCGGTGTCGCGCCAGTCGCCGCCGTCCAGCGAATAGGCGCCGGTGATGGCGGTGGCTTTTCCGGTGTTTCTTCCGGTCCCCGAGATGACCACGCTCACAACGCCTGCGCCGATCAGTGCGGCAAGAACCAGATAGAAGCCCATCAGCCACAAGTGGTTTGTTTTTCCGATATGTTTCATTTCATCACCCGTGCCTTTCGTTTCTATATATTATAGCATATGGAGCGGCGGTTGCCAACAGTTTTTTAGCCGGATCGTCAGTTGCCGTCCGATTTCGCGTTTTTTTCTCCGACTTCACAGATGTGAATCAAAGCGCGCCGCGGGAACAGTCCTGCGGTCCTCCCGACCGAAACGACCGATACTTTTCTGCTGTGTGATGGTGCACGAAGGGAATCTTCGGGAACAAAGCTTTTTTCTTGTGACAAAACGGATGAAGCGACTGAAATTTTCGTAAAATAACGTAACAGAAGCGACTAAAACACTTGAAAAATTGAGCGGGTTGTGGTAAAATTATATTGATACTATGGGATTTTGGGGAAATTAGCACAAAACCTGTAGAATGATTAAAACCCTTCAGAATGGAGTTGATTTTTTATGGCAAGAAGCGCAGGCATCCTTCTTTCAATCACTTCGCTTCCTTCCCCCTATGGCATCGGAACAATCGGCAAAGAGGCCCGCGAGTTTGCGGACTTCCTCAAAAAAGCCGGCCAAAAGGTTTGGCAGATCCTCCCCGTCGGACCGACCAGCTACGGCGACTCGCCGTATCAGTCCTTCTCGACCTATGCGGGCAATCCTTACCTTATTGATCTCGATACCCTGGCGGAAGAGGGCTTGGTGACCAAGGAGGAGCTTGACAGCTGCGACTGGGGTGACGATGACCGCCACGTTGACTACGGAAAGATCTACAACAGCCGATACAAGGTGCTGCGCAGTGCCTTTGAGACCTTCTCAAAGAAGGAGGCCGAGAGCCCGGAAAAGAAGGCGTTCCGCGATTTTGTGGACAAGAACAGCGAATGGCTCGAAAACTACGCCCTGTTTATGGCAGTGAAGAATTACTACAACATGGCGTCCTGGACAGAGTGGCCCGAGGACATCAAAATGCGCGAGGAGGACGCTCTGGAACGCTACGAGGATCAGCTGAGCGACGAGATCGTTTTTTGGGAGTTCCTGCAGTTCAAGTTTTATGAGCAGTGGGAGGCGTTCCGCGCCTATGTCAACGGTCTGGGCATCAAGATCTTGGGCGATATGCCGATTTATGTCGCTATGGACAGCGCCGACACCTGGGCAAATCCCGAGATCTTCCAGCTCTATGACGACGGCGATCCCATCGCGGTGGCAGGCTGTCCGCCGGATTATTTCTCGGCTACCGGTCAGCTCTGGGGCAATCCGCTCTATGACTGGGATTATCTCAAGGAGACCGACTACGAGTGGTGGTTTGAGCGCGTCAAGGCTGCATCCAAGCTTTATGACATCACCCGTATCGACCACTTCCGCGCGTTTGCGAGCTACTACTCCATTCCGTATCCGGCTGAAAACGCCATCCACGGCAAATGGGTCGAGGGTCCGCGCATCGAGTTCTTCCGCAAGATGGAAGAGGAGTGCGGCAAGTTTGAGATCGTCGCGGAGGACTTGGGCACACTGACTCCCGACGTGACCGAGCTGATGCAGCAGACCGGCTATCCGGGCATGAAGGTGCTCGAATTTGCCTTTGACAGCGGCGAAGAAAACGACTATCTGCCCCACAAATACACCAACAATTGCGTAGTGTACACCGGTACGCACGACAACGACACCCTCATGGGCTGGCTTGAGACCGCTAATCCCAATGATGTGCGCTATGCAAGAGAATATTGCAAGATGCCCGACGACGAACCCTTCAACTGGGGTCTCATTCGCGTAGCGTATGAGTGCAAGGCGGACATGGCGGTTATTCCCATGCAGGATCTCCTCGGTCTAGGCAAAGAGGCGAGAATGAACACTCCCTCCGTGTCGGTCGGCAACTGGTCTTGGAGAGTCCGCAAGGAAGAATATTCCGACGAGCTTGCGCAAACACTAAGAACGATGTCTGTGAAAAACGGACGATTGGAGGACTAATTTATGGCTAACATTTTGGAAAAGCTGGAGCTCACCGCACAGTCCATGTACTGCAAGACGGTTGAGGAGCTGAATCCTTCCGAGCTGCACCTCGCTCTCGGCAAGGCAGTGATGGGCGAGATCGCCCCCAACTGGGCAAAGAGCAAGGCAAAGCACGACAGCGAGAGAAGAGCCTACTACTTCTCTGCGGAGTTCCTGATGGGCAGAATGATGTACAACAACCTCTACTGCCTCGGCATTCTTGAGGACGTGGCCAAGATGCTCAAGAAAAAGGGCATTGACATCAACGTGTTCGAGGAGATCGACGACGCCGCTCTCGGCAACGGCGGTCTGGGCAGACTGGCAGCCTGCTATCTTGATTCCGCGGCGACTCAGGAGGTCCCGCTCGACGGTTACGGCATCCGCTATAAATACGGTCTGTTCAAGCAGCTGATCAAGGACGGCTATCAGGTCGAGGTCGCTGACAACTGGCAGCGCTTTGAGGATCCGTGGTGCATCCGCAGAGAGGACGAGGCGGTTCTGGTTTCCTTTAAGGATCAGACAGTAAGAGCTGTTCCGTATGATATGGCGGTCATCGGCTGCAAGACCGATAATATCAACACCCTCAGATTGTGGCAGGCAGAGGCTGTCAATGAATTTGATTTTACCGCATTTAACGATTCAAAATACGACGAGGCTGTCAAGGAGAAGAACGACGCGGAGAACATCTCCAAGGTGCTCTATCCGAACGACAACCAGTACGAGGGCAAGGTGCTCCGTCTGAAGCAGCAGTATTTCTTCTGCTCCGCTTCTCTGCAGGACATCATGAACCGCTACAAGGCAAAGCACGGCAATGACTTCAGCTTCTTTGCACAGGAGAACGCCATCCAGCTCAACGATACCCATCCCGTATCCTGTGTTCCCGAGCTGGTGCGCCTGCTCCAGAACGAGGGCTTGACCTTTGACGAAGCGTTTGAGATCGCGCGCAGGACCTGCTCCTACACCAACCACACCGTTCTCAGCGAAGCGCTTGAAAAATGGAGCGCCGACCTGATGACGCAGGTTATTCCCGAAATCTACAGCATCATCTGCCTGATTGCCAACAAGTGTCAGGAAGAGCTGATGGCGATGGGTATTCCCAACGAGACCCGCGCCAAGATGCGCATCATCGACGGCAACGTGGTGCATATGGCAAGACTGGCTACCTATGCCGGCACCTATGTCAACGGCGTTGCGCAGCTGCACACCGAGATCCTCAAGAGAAGCCTGCTCAAGGAATGGTATCAGGTTTATCCCGAACGCTTCCTCAACAAGACCAACGGTATCACACAGCGCCGCTGGCTGGGTCTGTGCAACCCCGAGCTCTCCGATCTGATCACCGAGAAGGTCGGCTCCGACGAGTGGCTGGTCGATCTGGACAAGATCAGCGTGCTCAATGACTGCCTCGACGCAAAAACCATCAACAAGTTCAACAAGATCAAGGCGAAGAAGAAGGTACAGCTTGCCGAGTACATCAAGAAGATGGACGGCTTTGACGTCAATCCCGACACCATCTTTGACGTGCAGGTAAAGCGTCTGCATGAGTACAAGAGACAGCTGCTCAACGCGTTCTCGATCATGGCGATCTACTTCCGCATCAAGGAGGGCAAGCTGCCCAACTGGACGCCCACCACCTTTATCTTCGGCGCAAAGGCGGCTCCCGGCTACGCAAGAGCCAAGGCTATCATCAAATATATCACCCAGATCGCCAACCTCGTCAACAACGATCCCGACACCAAGGATCTGCTGCAGGTGTTCTTTATCTCCAACTACAACGTTTCCTATGCGGAAAAGATCGTAGTCGCGGCTGACATCTCCGAGCAGACCTCCACGGCAGGCCTCGAAGCGAGCGGCACCGGCAACATGAAGTTCATGCTCAACGGCGCAGTGACCCTCGGCACCTGGGACGGCGCGAACATCGAGATCGCCGAGTGCGCAGGCGTTGAGAACGAATACATCTTCGGCGCACGCGTTGAGGAGATCGAAAGGCTCAAGAGCGAGGGCTACAATCCGCAGGCGCTGATCGCCGCGAATCCCGAGCTGGAGCGCGTTGTCAACACCCTTTGCGACGGCACCTTCAGCGACGACGGCGCGACCGGCCCCGGCAGCTTCCGCGAGCTGTATCACGCTCTCACCAGAGGCACCCACTGGCACGATCCCGACCACTACTTCCTCATGCTCGATCTGCCCGATTACATCGAGACCAAGATCCGTGCCAACGCGGATTACGCAGACCGCAAGGCATTCGGCAAGAAGTGCCTGCTCAACGTTGCCAACGCCGGCAAGTTCTCCTCCGACAGAGCGATCCTCGAATACGCCAACGAGATCTGGCACGTTTCCCACAAATAATGCAATAGCTGCATAAGCATAAAAGACGCCTCCGCGACCTGCGGGGGCGTTTTTTTAAAACGAAAAGTCAGGAAAAATGCGGAAACATGTTAATTGTGTGGACTGTTCAAGCCGTTATCAAGAAACATGCACAAAACCTTCACATTTTTTTGTACATTCATACGAAAATATTCTTTTGCGAAATAAATATACTAAAATTGACGAAGGAGTGTTGGCGATGGGACTGTTTTCACGAGCGGTTGACCGCATGGTCAGCGAAAAGGTGCCCCATAAAAGGCGCAGAAGGATGATTGTGTTTGTCGCCATCCTCACCCTGCTCTCCATGGTCACCTCCACGGTCGCCTGGTTTTCGGTGAATACCTTTGCAGGCGTGGATACGCTGGATGTGCACATCAGCGTGGCGGCGCAGCTAAAGGTCTCCATGGAGGATCACGGTGCGGATTTGTCTCAATATGTAAAGGTCATTACCAACGAGATGATTGATGGCTATCTCGGCAGCAAATATAACACCAAGCTGGCGGACATCAAGCTTGACCCGGTTACGACGACAGACGGCGTAAGGCTGACCAACCGGGGCGGAACCGTCCGTGAGCCTAACAACAAATCTTATCTGGAATTTGAGTGCTATTTTATCGCGTCCGAACCGATGTGGGTGCACCTCACGACCGAGACCTCCGATTTGGCAGGCGATGTGGGAACACAGGTCACGTCCGATTCTCCCTCTCCTCAAAACGAGGTGACGCGCTGCACGAGGGTCGGTTTTACCACTGACGCCGATGGAACAGCAGTATATGAGCCGAACAAGGCAGGCACCGTAAACGGTTTGAATACATTTGATATTTCCACACCCATGAGCTATTCCGATAGCTCGCGTCTTTTCCACCTCGATGAGCTGACGCCCAAAAAGGTGACGGTTCGCCTGTGGGTGGACGGCGAGGATCCCGAGTGTGACGATGATGTGCAGGAAGCGGATTTGAAAGTGGCGATGAGCTTTGTCGGCACCGACGACCAAAACGTCCCGATTTCCTAAATGAGATCCGGCAGACAAAAACCGCCTGAGGAGGGATAAACGTTGCCGCGAAAACCGAAACCGCAAGAGCCGATCACGCCGCAGGAGCTGAGCGCGCTCAATGACAAAACAACGCAGGATCCGGCTGTACGCAAGTATCATGTGGCAACCGACGCCAAAAACTTGGTCGGCCTGAAAAAGCGCAGAAGAGTGCTGCGGATCATTCTGGGTGCGGTCACGGCAGTCCTTCTGATCCTGTTTATCATTTCTATGCTGGTGTCCAAGTGGGGCGATTTGGTCATCGAGATCGACCGTCCGCTCCAAAGCCGCGGTATCGTGCTCAGCACCGACCCCGAGTTTAAAACCAAGTCGGTGGCGCTCTCCGCCAAGCAGGCGCTCAATGTTACCAACATCACCTACAGCTGGTTGCCCACCGACCTCGACACCTCAAAGGACGGCGAGCATAACGGCAAAAACTATGTCGCCTACACCTTCTACTGCAAAAACGAGGGCGAAGCGGAGGTGGACTACAAGGCGCCGCTTGTAAATACATGATAATACATCAAAAGGGTTGCAATTGCAGCCCTTTTTTATTATACTATTACTAAGAAATATACTGATTTGGAGACAGAAATGAGTAAAATAAATCAAATCCTTGTAAAAAAATTGGGCGAGGAGAAAGCAGAAAAGGTAATCAAAAAGCTTGATGTTGCCCGCGTGATAAAAAATGTCGTATGCTGGATACTGATAGCAGTGCTTGCCTTTGCGGTTATTACATTTTTGTTGGCACGCGTTAACGGCAGTATGCCTTCGGTGTTTGGTTATTCATTCCAAAGAGTGGAGACTGCCAGCATGGTTCCGGCGCTGGAGGTCGGAGATGTTTTGGTAAGCAAGAATGTATCCGATCAAAGCAATATTCAGGTCGGTGATATCATCACGTTTAGGGGCGACAGCCGGTTTGAAAACCATCGGGTCACACACCGTGTTTTTACAGCGCCTTACACCAACGAACAGGGAGAACTGGTTTTGGTGACAAAAGGGGATGCCAATGAGGTTACTGACGGTGAAATAAAGGTTAGTGACGTTGAGTCAAAAATGCTCCATAAGGCAGGTTTCATGAAATGGCTGTTTGACTTCTTCTTTTCACCGTTTGGCTTGATCGTGTTTATATTTCTGATGCTGCTGGTTTTCTTTGATGAGATCCTGAATATTATTCATATCACAAGCGGAAAATATGATGAAAACGAGCAAGAAGAGAGCATCGGAGAAATTATTAAGAGGATTCAGCAAGAGGATAAGGAAAAGGAGGAACAGATGATGACGGCAGGGGATGACGAGAATGAAACAAAGTGATTCCTTCTACGACAAAATCTACCGCGCTGTCCAACAAATCCCTCCCGGCAAGGTCGCAACCTATGGGCAGATCGCTTCGATGGCAGGCAACGGCAACGCGGCGCGTGTGGTGGGAAATGCGCTGCATGTCAATCCGGCGCCGGGTGTGATCCCGTGTCATCGTGTGGTGAACGCGCAGGGCAGGCTCGCGCCGCATTTTGCGTTCGGCGGCGATGAAGAACAGCAGCACCTTCTCGAAGCGGAGGGAGTGGAGGTGATCGACCATCATGTCGATCTGAAAAAATACCAAGCCGCTGCCGCTGCCGCAGTGGGCAGTCCGCGCCGCTGACGTTGATGAGTAAGGAAACCGATATTCACGCGTTATAAGGTGATGGTTAGGAAACGACAAAGCTCCTCGTTCTGATCTCTATGGTTAGAAACGTAACCGCCCTTCAAACGTTTTGATGCGGCGTTTATGAAATGTTATCTTTCAATGGATCTTTCAAAAGCCGCGCCGGATGCAACATCATGTTGCCGGTTGCATTTTTTTAGAAAATATGGTATAATCCAAAGTGATTGATGTGTAAATACTACTTTGGAGAGGTAATATGGATTACAAATTGATCGCACTTGACCTTGACGGCACACTGACGAATTCGCGCAAGGAGATCACGCCGCGCACACGCTATGCGCTGCTCGACGCGCAGGCACAGGGCAAAAAGATTATTCTCGCCTCGGGCAGACATCCGCTGGGAGTTTATCCGATTGCGCGCGATTTGCACCTCGACCGTTACGGCGGCTACATCATGTCCTTCAACGGCGGCAAAATCATCGAATGCGCCACCGACCGCACGATTGTCACCAAGCTCTTTCCGCGTGAATATCTGCCGGACATTATGAGCGTCTTGCAGGATTCCAACCTGACGGTCATCACGTGGGACGACAAGCGCATTTTTGCCAACAACAAGGTGAACGACTACACGTATATCGAAAAGGACGTTCTCAAGATCGAGATGGTCGTGGTGGACGACTTCCTTTCGAGCATCAAATTTGACGTCAACAAAATTCTGCTGGCAGGCGAGCCGGATGAGCTGGACGAGTACCAGAAGCTTTTGTCCAAGCGCTACGACGGTCTGCTGGAGATTTACAAGAGCGCGCCGTATTTTTTGGAGCTGATGCCGTTCGGTATTTCCAAGGGCTCCATGCTGCCGCTGCTGCTCGAAAAGCTGCACATCAGCCGCGAGGAGCTGATCGCCTTTGGCGACAACTACAACGATATGACCATGATCGGCTACGCCGGCATGGGCGTCGCAATGGCAAACGGCGAGCCGGAGATCAAAAAGATCGCCAATTATGTCTGTCCCTCCAACGATGAGGACGGCATTGCACAGGCGCTGCAAAAATTTGTATTGAAATAGGAAAAGACGAAGGAGTCGGTCAACAGCCGGCTCTGTTTTTTGCCAAAAAACAGGACGCGGCGCAGCCATGCAGGCAAAAAAGCTGACGATTATCCAAAGGAACGCTAAAAAACACTTGCATTTTTGTTAAAAACATATTATGATAGAGTTAATACGGGAAGAATACTTTTTGTCCCGTAACAATTCTTTTCAGAAAAGGAGAAATTACTATGGGTATTATCAGAGCGGCGATCAATGCTGTCACAGGCGGCTTGGCTGACACTTGGCTTGAAGTCATCGAGCCTTCTCCGATGGGTGAGCATACGGTATTCGCTCCCGGTCAGCTTGTTTCGCAGAACGGTAAAAGCCAGAATAAAAAGGGTTCTTCCAACATCGTTTCCAACGGCTCCATCATCCATGTCTATGACAAGCAGATGATGATTTTGGTGGACGGCGGCAAGATCGTTGACTACACCGCAGAGCCGGGCTACTTTAAGGTAGACAACAGCTCCATGCCCTCGCTGTTCAACGGACAGTTCGGCGATTCCATCAAGGAGAGCTTTTCGCGTATCAAATACGGCGGCGTGTCCTCGCAGTCGCAGCACGTGTTCTACATCAACCTCAAAGAGATCAAGAACATCAAATTCGGCACCTCCAGCCCCGTTCAGTATTACGATATGTTCTATGAGGCGGAGCTGTTCATGCGCCTGCACGGTTCCTATTCGATCGAGATCACCGATCCGTTCAAGTTCTATCAGCAGGTCGTTCCCAACGAGAACGTGACCCAAAACAGAGCGCTTGAATTTGAAGGCGAATTCCTCAAGCAGTACAACGAGGAATTTGTGATGGAGCTGGGCACCGCGTTCAACCAGTATTCGGCGGACGGCAACCGCATCAGCTTTATCACCTCCAAGTCCAAGGAGATGGCAAAGTATCTGCGCGACGCGCTCGACGACGAGTGGCGTGAGGAGCGCGGCTTTGAGGTCAAGGCTGTTGCCATGGGCATGCCCAAATACAGCGACAAGAGCCAGGAGATCATCGACAAGCGTGCCGAGATGGGCGCTTCCGTCAGTTTCCTGCGCGACGGCGCGAACCAGCAGGCTTATATGGCGAAGAACATCGCCGAAGGCATCAACGCGGCAGGCCACAACGAGGGCGGCGCAATGAACGCGTTCCTCGGCATGGGCATGGCGCAGAATATGGGCGGCAACGTCCTCGGCGGCTATATGCAGAATCCGCAGTATGTGCAGAGCAATCCCCAGCAGGGCATGCAGCCGACGGCACAGCCGCAGCAGGCGCCCCAGCAGGCTCCGCAGCAGGCGCCCGCAGGCAGCTGGACTTGCAGCTGCGGCGCTGTCAACAGCGGCAAATTCTGCTCCGAGTGCGGCAGCCCCAAGCCCGCAGCGCCCAAAAAGCGCTTCTGCGGCAACTGCGGCGCACAGCTGACCGAAGGTCAAAAATTCTGCCCCGAATGCGGCACCAAACAATAGCAGCGTGACGCTGCACCCAGTCCGCGGCAGCGTGACGCTGCACCCAATCCGCGCAGCTGACGGTGGTGTTTTAGATAACCGTTTAGGCACGCGTTCCGGTTGGGCGGTGGCGGCATAACAGTAAATTTACTTTTGATATGGCGGTTGTTATCTATAGATACGGCTGTCAAAATCTATCAAAAACCTATAGCACCTTTTATAAAAGGTTGTTATCTGCTTAACCAAAAATATACTTTTGATGTGGCGGTTGTTATCTATAGATACGGCTGTCAAAAACTATCAAAAAGCCCACAGCACCTTTTATAAAAAGGGTGTTATCCATTCAACCACAAAAACTAACTTTTGACGCGGCGTTTATCGGAGTTCATCAAAAGATGAACCTGTCCAAAGCCGCCGAGAGTGCCCACCGGCACAAAACTAACTTTTGACGCGGCGTTTATGGAAGTTCATCAAAAGATGAACCTATCCAAAGCCGCGCCGGGTGCAGCGTCACGCTGCCACGGAGGGTTTTATGGCTACAATGAATTATAAGTGTCCGAATTGCGACGGACCGCTCCGGTTTGATCCTGACAAGCAGCTTTTTACCTGCGAATATTGTCTGAGTGAATTCCCTGCCGCCGAGGTTCAGGAGATGAACGCAAAGGCAGAGCAGCGCGAAACCTATGACGAGCGCGAGGTAAAGCATGCTGAACAGGCAAAACAGGAGGCAAAGCAGCAGGGTGCGGAAGCGGAGGAGGAATATCCCGTTTCCTACACCTGCCCGAGCTGCGGTGCGGAGGTCGTCACCACCTCCACCACCGCCGCGACCACCTGCTTCTATTGCTACAACCCGGTCGTTTTGGGCAGCCGTCTTTCCGGCGAGTTCAATCCCGACCGCGTGATTCCCTTTGAGCTTTCAAAAGAAAAGGCAATGGATCGTTTTCTTGCCATGTGCGGCAAAAAATGGTTTTTGCCAAAGGGCTTTGCGAGCAAGGAGCAGTTTGAAAAGCTCAACGGCGTCTACTTCCCATATTGGTTCGCCGACGAGCAAAAGACCGCTCACATGACCGCGACCGCCAAAAAGATCCGCAGATGGACGTCGGGCAACAAGGAATACACCGAGACCCGTATTTTCCATGTTGTGCGCGGCGGCGACGTGACGATCAACAACGTCTTTGAGCGCGCGCTCAAAAACGAGAGCCGCGACATGCTCCAGAGCGTGCATCCCTATGACATGACCAAGGCGCAGCCCTTTGCCATGAGCTACCTCTCGGGCTTCCAGGCAGAAAAGCGCGATTTGGACAAAAAGGACGTAGAGCCGATCATCGAGCAAAAGATGCACCAATACGCCGAGCAGGCGCTCAAGGATACCATGGACGGCTACGATGAGATCAGTGTGGATTCGTTTGTGGAGAACACCGACTTGTCCGCCTATACCTACAATCTCCTTCCCGTGTGGATGGTAACCTACAAATTTAACGGAGAAATCTTGCCCTTTGCCATCAACGGTCAGACCGGAAAATCCTACGGCAAGCTGCCCGTCGCCAAGGGCAAGCTGGCTGCGGCTGCGGTCATCGTGGCACTGCTGGTGTTTGTTCTCGGAACGTTGGGAGGTTTGTTGTTCGCATGATGAAGAAACTAACAACGCGCGTTTCCGCTTTTGCGCTTGCGGCTCTGCTGGTGCTCGGCTCGCTGATGATGGTGCTTGCCGCCTCGCCTGCCGTGGTGGACGATTCGGCAAATATCTTTTCCGCCGACCAAAAAGCGGAGATCACCTCGCGCTTTGACAGAACAGGTGACAAAACCGGCTGGCAGCTGATCCTCTACACAAGCACGCAGGGCGTCAGCAGCGGACTCAGCGATTATTACAACGAAAACTACGTTGACAGGATCAGCCACGACAGCGACGCGGTCGTGCTGGTGTTCGATACCGGCAGCAACAAGGGAACGGTGATCTCCCACGGCAGCGCCGAGTCCTACATCAGCGATCAGCGCCTGAGCGAAATGGGCAGCATGCTGCGCGGCTATATCGACAAAAATGATTACTACGGCGGCGCTTTGGCGTTTGCCGACAAGCTCGACCAATTCTACGCCGACGGCGTTCCGCAGGACGACAGCTACAGCAATGTCAAAACCAACGAAAAGGCAGACAACAAGCTGGTCTATGTGCTGTCGCACTACGGCTGGATCATCGGCATTGCGGCGGTTATCGTAGGCGTGATTTTCTTTGCTGTCAACAGTTACCGCTACAAGAATCTGGGCAAATCCGGCACCTATGACCTCCACGCCAACAGCAAGGTCGAGTTGAACGAGGTGCAGGACGATTATGTCACCCAGCACACGACCGTCCGCGTGATCCGTTCGGAAAGCAGCAGCGGCGGTTCCTCCGGCGGCGGAGGCGGTTCCTCGCACGGCGGCGGAGATTTCTAAAACTATACACTACACGAAAGCTCAACGCGGAAATTCATTGACGCCGAGACCTTTGACAACGACAGCGCACCTGCTTTGGCGGGCGCGTCAGCATGATTTGTCAGGCGGCAGGAGTTTCGGTTCCAGCCGCTCATTTTTATGGAAGAAAGAACTATGCAGACTGAAACAAACACAACGCGCGTGGCGGTTATCAGCATCATTGTCGAGAACCCCGAACGCGTCAACGACATCAACGACATTCTGCACACAGCCGCGCCGCACATCATCGGCAGAATGGGCATTCCCTACCGCGAAAAAAACATCAGTATCATCAGCGTTGTGGTAGACGCGGCACTCAACGACATCAACAATATTTCGGGCAGGCTCGGCAGACTGCCGGGCGTGACCGTCAAAACAGCTTACGCAAAACAGTGATGAACAGTTTATCTATTATCGAACAGCTCAAAACGACCCATACCGCCACGCGCGAACAGCTGATATATTTGCTCAAACACATCACCGACGCGGAGCGTGAAGTGCTGCGCGAAGCGGCACAGCAGACGGCGCAGGCGGTTTTCGGCAACAAAATCTATATCCGCGGTTTGGTCGAGATCTCGAGCATTTGCAAAAGAGACTGCTATTACTGCGGTCTGCGGCGCTCCAATCCCAACGCCGTGCGCTACCGGCTCACGCCCGAACAGATTTTGTCCTGCTGCGAACACGGCTACGCGCTCGGGTTCCGCACCTTTGTGTTGCAGGGCGGCGAGGACGGCTTTTTTACCGACGAGATCGTCTGCGGCATCGTACGGGAGATCAAGCGCCGCTGCCCCGACTGCGCCGTCACCCTGTCGCTCGGTGAGCGCGGAGACGAGAGCTTTCGCAGGCTCCGCAAAGCCGGCGCAGACAGGTATCTGCTGCGGCACGAGACCGCCGATTTGACGCATTATGCCAAGCTGCACCCCGACAGCATGAGCGGCGCCGAGCGGCAGCGGCAGCTCTTTGTCCTCAAACAAACCGGCTATCAGACCGGCGCCGGCTTTATGGTCGGCTCGCCGTATCAAACCGCAGAAAACCTTGCGGACGATTTGCTCTTCCTCAAAAAATTGCAGCCGCAGATGTGCGGCATCGGTCCCTTTATTCCGCACAAGGACACCGCCTTCCGCGATTTTTCGCAGGGCAGCTTGGAGCTGACGCTCACCCTGCTGGCGGTCATCCGGCTCATGCATCCGCATATCCTGCTGCCTGCCACCACGGCGCTCGGCACGATCCATCCGCAGGGCAGGGAGCTGGGGATAATGCACGGCGCCAATGTGGTGATGCCCAATTTGTCGCCCTTGGAGCACCGCAAGGATTACGCGATATATGACAACAAAATATGTACAGGCGACGAAGCGGCGGAGTGCATCCGCTGTTTGGCGATGCGCATGAAGCGCATCGGCTACCAAATCGTCACCGAGCGCGGCGACTATCGCTGAACTACTGAAATAATTATGAAATTGACAGGAGAAGAAAAATGACTCAGTACAACCCCAAATCCCTCAAGGCGGAGGAATTTATCAACGACGAAGAAATTCAGGCTACCCTGCAATACGCCGATGAAAACAAGGACAATTTTGCCCTGATTGATGAAATCATCGAAAAGGCAAGACTGCGCAAGGGTATTTCGCACCGCGAAGCAAGCGTGCTGCTCGCCTGTGAGGACGAGGATAAAATCAAGGAGATCTATGCTCTTGCCGAGCAGATCAAAAAGGACTTTTACGGTGACCGCATCGTGATGTTTGCGCCGCTCTATCTCTCGAACTATTGCGTCAACGGCTGTGTTTATTGCCCCTATCACGCCAAGAATAAGCACATCTGCCGCAAAAAGCTGACGCAGGAGGAGGTCAAGGCGGAGGTCATCGCCTTGCAGGATATGGGTCACAAGCGGCTGGCGATCGAGTCGGGCGAGGATCCGGTCAACAACCCGATCGAATATATCCTCGAGTGCATCAACACCATCTATTCGATCAAGCACAAGAACGGCGCGATCCGCCGCGTCAACGTCAATATCGCCGCCACCACCGTCGAGAACTACAAAAAGCTCCACGACGCCGGCATCGGCACCTACATTCTCTTTCAGGAGACCTACCACAAAAAGAGCTACGAGGCGCTGCACCCCACGGGACCCAAGCACAACTACGCCTATCACACCGAGGCAATGGACCGCGCCATGGAGGGCGGCATTGATGACGTCGGCTTGGGCGTGCTCTTTGGCTTGGAGCTGTACCGCTACGAGCTCGCCGGTCTGCTCATGCATGCCGAGCATCTGGAGGCGGTTCACGGCGTGGGACCGCACACCATCAGCGTGCCGCGCATTCAGCCTGCCGACGACATTGACCCCGAGGACTTTGACAACGGCATCGACGACGACACCTTTGCCAAGCTGATTGCGATCATCCGTATCGCGGTGCCCTATACCGGCATGATCATCTCCACACGCGAGAGCGCCGAGGTGCGCAAAAAGGCGCTTCGTCTGGGCATTTCGCAAATCAGCGGCGGCTCGCGCACCAGCGTCGGCGGCTATGTGGAGGAAGAAAAGGTGGAAGAAAACTCCGCGCAGTTTGACGTTTCCGACCGCCGCACCCTCGACGAGGTGGTGCGCTGGCTGATGGAGCTGGGCTACATTCCGTCCTTCTGCACCGCCTGCTACCGCGAGGGCAGAACCGGCGACCGTTTTATGGCGCTGTGCAAGAGCGGACAGATTCAGAACTGCTGCCATCCCAACGCGCTGATGACCTTGGAGGAGTATCTGGTGGACTACGCGTCGCCCGAAACACGCGCCATCGGCGAAAAGGTGATCGCGGAGCAGCTCAACAACATTCCCAAGGAAAAGGTCAGACAGATTGCGGAAAAATATATTGAGGAAATCAAGAACAACGGCAAGCGCGATTTCCGTTTTTGATTGGAGAGGGCAAGCATTATGAGCCTAAACGCAACGCCCTCGGGCGAACGGACGCATATCGGCTTTTTCGGCAGGCGCAACGCAGGCAAGTCCAGTGTGGTGAACGCCTTTACCGATCAGCAGGTTTCGGTGGTGTCGGACGTCAAGGGCACCACCACCGACCCCGTGACCAAGGCGATGGAGCTGCTGCCGCTCGGTCCGGTGATGATCATCGACACGCCGGGCTTTGACGACGAGGGCGCGCTCGGCGAGGAACGTGTGCGCCGGACGCGTCAGGTGCTCAACCGCGTGGACGTCGCCGTGCTGGTGGTGGACGGGACCGCCGGCAAGACCGCCGCGGACGAGGAAATGATTTCGCTGTTCGGACAAAAAAATATCCCCTATGTCATCGCGTATAACAAGAGCGACTTGGCGGATTTTTCGTATCCCGACGGCGTCGCCGTCAGTGCGCTGAAGGGAACGAATATCCGCTTGTTAAAAGAAACCGTCGCGCATTCCGTCAGATCCGACGCGGACGGCAGACGCGTCTGCGGCGATTTGGCGGAAACCGGAGATTTTGTGGTGCTGGTGGTGCCGATCGACAAGGCGGCGCCCAAGGGCAGGCTGATTCTGCCGCAGCAGCAGACTATCCGCGATCTGCTCGACGCCGGCGCGGTGCCGCTGGTGTGCCGTGACGAGGAGCTGGCGCTCACACTCGAAAAGCTCGGCTTTGCGCCCAAGCTGGTGATAACCGACAGCCAAGCCTTTGGACGCGTCAAGGACATCGTGCCCGAGAGCGTGCCGCTGACCTCCTTTTCGATCCTGATGGCACGCTACAAGGGCTTTTTGGAGACCGCCGTCACCGGCGCCGCCGCGATCGACCGTCTCCGCGACGGAAGCCGCGTTTTGATCGCGGAGGGCTGCACCCACCACCGGCAGTGCGACGACATCGGCACGGTCAAGCTGCCGCGCATGCTGCGACGGTACACCGGAAAGGAGATCGCTATCGAGACCTGCTCCGGCAAGGGCTTTCCCGAGGATTTGGCGCCCTATGACTTGATTATTCACTGCGGCGGCTGCATGCTCAACGAGCGCGAGGTGACCTATCGCCGCAAATTTGCCGCCGACAGCGGCGTGCCGTTTACCAACTACGGCACCGCGCTGGCGTATATGCAGGGAATCCTGCGCCGCACGCTCAGCGTCTTTCCCGATATTTTGAAGCTGATATAATGAAGAATCCCCGAGCCGCCTTGCCCGGGGATTTTTGTTATTCCGTCTCTTTTGGTTTTTCCTTTGTCAAAAATTCAATGCTGCGTTCGATCGAGCCGACCGAGGTGCCCCAGTCCTTGCCCTTGTTGCGGTAGTCGAACATGGTGACAAAGTGGGAGATGTCCGCCTTGAGCGTTTCGAGATAGCCCTTGACGAGCGGCAGGGTCTCGGCGTGAAAATCCGCCAGCAGCTTGGAGGGCATGCCGCCCTTGCCGGCTGCCGCCGTCATCATAAAGCGGTAGTGGTGCAGGCAGATAAACGGCTGGTCGCGGTAGGTCTGCCGAAACTCGCCGCCCTTTGCCCATTCCGCAAAGACGGTGGAGGTGAGATGGAGCATGTCCTTGTTCACGCGCTCGCACACATAGCAGGAACGGAGCATGCCGTCCAGCGCCTCAAGCTGTTTTTTGTCGGGCTTGCCCGCCCTTTTGGGCATGTACTGCTCCATGATCTCCTGCAAATGGCTCTCCAAAATCAGCGCGTTCGGCAGCTTTTGCCCCACCTGTGTCATGCGCGTAAAGTGGCGGTTGCAAAAGCCCTTTTTGTTGGTCTCAATGCGAATCAGCGGCTCCATCATGGCGTCGCCCGTCACAAACTCGCAATACTGCTCCTCGAGCATGCGCTCCATGCGGCAAAACGGACAGCCGTCCTTGGGCGCGAACAGGTTGTTGACGGGAATGGTGGCAATGGTTTCCTTCATGAGTTCATCTCCTCGAAATTGTTGTTGTTTTATAATACAAATAAGTTAAAATTTTACCATTATTCTAAAAAATCATAATCTGTAGCAAGATTATCCGTCAAAATAAGTATAGCATATTTTCCGAAAATGTGCTATAATTAAACAAAATTTCTCGTGAGGAATTTTATGCTTGTTTTTGAGAACGTGACCGAACTGAATTTGGCGCAGACGCTGGACTGCGGACAGAGCTTTCGCTGGACAGAAAACAGCGACGGCTCCTTTTCGGGCGTCGCGTTTGGACAAAGCGTGATGGTTCGTCCGGACGGCGGCCGTCTGCTCCTTGCAGGCGCAGAGGAGAGTGACCGCGAACGGTGGCGGCGGTATTTTGATTTGGAAACGGACTACGCCGCCATTCGCGCCGACATAGCCGCAAGGCATCCGGTGCTGCGCGAGGCTGCCTCCTACGCAGGCGGCATCCGCATTTTGCGGCAGGAGCCTTATGAAACGCTCTGCACCTTTATCATTTCGCAAAACAACAATATCAAGCGCATCAAGGGCATTGTGCAGCGTCTGTGCGAGTGCTGCGGCAAAAGGCTTGCCGACGGCAGCTATGCGTTTCCGGACGCGGACGTTATGAGCCGGCTGAGCGCCGAGGATCTGGCGCCGCTGCGCGCAGGCTTTCGCACACGCTATCTTTTGGACGCGGCAAGCAAGGTCAGCACCGGAGAGGTTGACCTTGAGATGTGCCGCACCGCTCCCTATGAGGTGGCGCGCGCCGAGCTGATGAAGATCACCGGCGTGGGCGTCAAGGTGGCGGACTGCACCCTGCTGTTCGGCATGCACCGGACAGAGGCGTTTCCGCTCGACGTTTGGATGAAGCGCGCTATGAAAAAGTTGTTTCCGGGTATGGCACCGGAGGACTTCGGCGCCTGTGCGGGCATTGCACAGCAATACATTTTTCATTACTGCCGTATGCATCCCAAAATTTTTATTGAGAATCATAATTAGTTAATTATAAACAAATATTTTCATATTGTTTATGCATTATCACAAAGTGTGTTGTGATATTTAACAAAATTCCAATTGCTTTTTTTACTAAAAAATTCGCCTTTTTAATTGCGAGATTGATTTGTCTATGGTATAATTATGCTTAGATAGTAGGCTATTAGCCTAAATCGGAAAATTTTTTAGAAGAGGAGCAATTCAAAATGAGAGCAATCAAAAGAACCGTTTCTGTTCTGCTTTCCCTGATGCTTGTGCTCGGTATGGTTACTATGGGCATTAGCGTGGCGAGTGCAGCGGAGAACACCATCAGTGCAACATCCAACATTGCAGCCACTGCGACCCAGACCTACACCGCAGGCAGCGGACAGGTCACCGTTAACTATTCTTTGCAGTCCCCCAAAAGAATCGTTGACGGTCAGGGCGTCATCACCTATGACACAAACGTGCTGAAGCTCGCTGACTGCAACACCAAGAACACCTTCTATCCCAACTTGTCCGGCGGCATGGTGGTCGTGAACCTCGATAAGACCGACGGCAGGATCCCGTTCAATTTCTCCAACCTCAACACCTATGATTTCAGCACCTCCAAGGTCATGGTCAGCGTTGTTTTTGATGTGATCGGCAGCGGCAACACCACCGTTAACCTCAACATGGATTGCTTAACCGCCACCAACACCACCAGCGGACAGGCTACTGACGCTGCGCAGGACGTTATTATCATCGGCAACGGCGTGAACGACCAGTCTGCTTACTCTGCTTCCGCAGAAGAGACAATCAGCGGCAATGAGGTCGATCCTTCCGTATTTATTTGGAACGTCGGTCTTGCTCTTGAGGGCAAAATCGGTCTGAACTACTACTTCTATAAGAATCCTGCCGGCTACGAGGGCAAGGAAATTACTGTTAGATTCAACGGTCCCGAAAAGCTTACTGACGAGAATGTAACCATGGCGCTTAGCAGTATGCCTGTTACAAAAAGAGGCGGCGTTGAATATTACAGACACACTTACTATCTCTATGCCGACATGATGAGCCAGCCGGTTGAGGTTCAGTTCTATGCTGACGGCGAGTATGTCACCTCTCACACCATTTCCGTAAAGGAATGGGCTGAAAATAACCTTGCCAGATATGAGGCTTCTGCTCCCGACACCGCAAAGCTTGTTAAGGATATGCTCAACTACGGCGCGGCTGTTCAGGTAATGTTTGATTCTTATACTGATAACCTGCCCAACGCCAACATCAATTATGCGCTCGTTCCGATTACAGCCAATACGATTCAGGTTCCTGCCGGTCTTAATGGAACGCCTGACCTCAGCGGCATCGGTTTGAGTTGGTACAGAATGAGCGCTGACCTCAGAGATGGTACAGCTATCCGTATTTACGGTAATCTTACTAACGAAGCGCTTTATAACAACAGCAAGAATGTCAACGTTACTTCCGCATATGACAGCGAGACTGTTGCCTTCTATGGTAATGGCAACCGTAAAGTTGCGGTAAAGGAAAACATCATTTCCAGCCGCTTGGACGAAGTATATACCTTTACATTTGCTAACGGTGCTACATACAAGACCAGTGTTATGAGCTATATTAAGAACCTTCTTGAGACTCATCCGACCGAAGAGAATTATGTAAACATCTGTTCTGCAATTTATTGGTACAATCAGGCTTCTAACACAGTTTTCAATAATTAAGATTAGTTAGCTTGTTTAATTGTAGAGATTATTTTTAAAGGAGGTGTACACATTGAAATATACAAAGGCTATGATCGAGGCTATCGAGCTGGAGGTTGAGGACGTTGTTTTGACCAGCGGCGATGCCTGCACTTCTGAGTCCACTTGTGCTTCTGATGTTGCTTGTCCTAATGACAATACTGATGACTGCGCTAACGAGCTGTTATAATCCAAAGTCACAAGTGAAAAAGCTGCCGTGTGTTTGCACGGCAGCTTTTTATTAAGTAAATAACCTTTTGCGTACTTGCATTTTGTCCGGAAATAGTGTATGATAATATGCAATGATACAAAAGACGGTGAATGCAATGAAAATAATCTATGAGGGAGACAGCTTTGTCCAATCCATTCTCGGCAGCAAGCAGCTTGCGGCGGACACGGAATACCGTCCGTCAAGCTTTGTGATGTGCCATGAGGTAGACGGCAAGCGCTATTTGTATAACAATTTTACAAAAAAGGTTTGGCTGTTGGAGGATGAGTCGTTTGACCTGAGTGAAGGCGCGCGGTTTTCATCTGAGACAATCGAAAACGACAGCGCTCTGCGCCAACTGGTAAAGGATTCCTTTTTGGTTCCGGTCGGGAAAGATGAAACCGCGACCTATGAGAGCTTCTGCAAAATCGCGCGTGCCATGAAGATGAAAAAGAACGGCTACAGCACCTATACCATCCTGCCGACGACCGCCTGCAACGCGCGGTGTGTGTATTGCTACGAAGAGGGCATCGAGTTTGTCACCATGACGGAGGACACGGTCAATCAGGTGATTGCATTTATCAAAAAGACGCGCAATCCGAACGATAAGGTGAATTTTTCGTGGTTCGGCGGCGAGCCGCTGATTGGCGAAAAGATGATTGACAAAATCTGCGCCGCTATGCGCGAGGCGGATATTCCCTACCGTTCGCGTATCACCACCAACGGCAGCCTGATCACAGAGAAAAACGTCAAAAAAATGCGCGACGACTGGCACCTCCACGCCGTTCAGATTACGCTGGACGGCGTGGAGGAGGAATACAACCGCCGCAAGAATTATTATTTCAACTATGACTCCGCCTATTGGCATGTGCTCTCGCGCATCAAGCTGGTTAACGAAAATGAGATCACGCTGAACATCCGCGTCAATGTGGACGCCGGCAACATCGATGGCGTGCCGCAGATGGTGGAGGATCTGAAGAATTTTGTGCCGAACCCTGAGCTGGTCAGCATGGACATTGCGCCGCTGTTTGATTTGCAGGCGAGCGAAAGCGGCTTGGAGATCTGGGACAAGAGCTTCCGCCTTGCCGAATGGCTGAGAGAACAGCAGATCCATATAGCGGCGCATTATTCGTCGCGCAAGGCGAGATATAATTTTTGCATGGCGGATTCTCCATACCGTGCCATTGTCATTGCACCGGACGGCAAGCTATACAACTGCGAAAACATCATGTCGTTTGATTCGGTCGGCGACATTTGGGAGGGTATCACCAACGAGGACTACATCAAGGGTCTTTTTGCGGTTGAGCCTGCCCGTGAGCAGTGCAAGGGCTGTTTCTCGCTGCCGGAATGCACGACCTTCTCGCGCTGCGGTCATCCGCGTGTGGACTGCAAATATGCTGCGCGCAAGCGTGCCGAGCGTGCAGTGACCGCCCTGATCCGGCATTGCATTGCACAGCAAAAGCAGGAGGAGGAACCCGAAACGGAAGAAACCGAGGTCAACTCGGATAATTGCTGACAGAAAAAAGGACGTGTTCGCGCACGTCCTTTTGCTTAACCTTCAATGGAATAAAATCGTTTGGCGTTTTCCGCCGTGATATTCAGCAGCTCCTGCGTACCTATGCCGCGCAGGGCTGCTATTTTTTCCGCCGCGTAGATGATCATGGAGCTGTCGCAGCGCTTGCCGCGAAACGGAACCGGCGACATGTAGGGCGCGTCGGTTTCGAGCAACAGGCGGTCGAGCGGTATGTCGGCGGCGACCTCCACGCTGTGCCGCGCGTTTTTGAACGTTACCACACCGCCCAAGCTGATGTAACAGCCCAGCCGCACCGCCTCACGCGCCAATTCCACACTGCCCGAAAAGCAGTGAACCAGCGCGAGCGGCTTGTATTTGCGCAGCAGGTCAAAGACGTCGCCGTGCGCTTCTCTGTCATGTACAATAATCGGCATGCGCAAGTCCAGCGAAAGCCGGATTTGTTCCTCAAACACGCGCTGCTGCAGCGGCTTGGGAATATCCCAGTGATAGTCAAGCCCCGTCTCGCCGACGGCGACCACCTTGGGATGCTTGGTCAGCGCCGCCACGCGGTCGAGATAATCATCGGGCATGTTTTCGAGGTTCTCCGGATGAAAGCCGACCGCCGCGTAAAAATACGGATATTGCTCGGCAAACGCGATTGCCCTCGCCGCCGACTCCAAATCAACGGCATTGTTCACCACGCCGCAAACGCCCTTTTCGGGCAGCGAGGCGAGCAGCTCCCCGCGGTCGCCGTCAAACCAGCCGTCGTCATAATGCGCGTGGGAATCGAAGATGTTGTAGTAATTATTCATGGTACTGCGTAAATTCGTAATTCATAATGCGTAATGCATAATTGCGCATTTGACTACGTTGTGTATCGTTTTTTACAAATCGCCATTAGTATTCGGATGATTTCCTGACATTCACCGTAAACGGCGGAAAAATAAACGTTGGAAATATAGCCGCTCTCATGCAAAAGCTCCAACCAGTATTCCGTCTCGCTGGCTTCCTTTAGCGCTATAGCCATTTTATGGTAGAAATCAAGCTTGCTCTCGCCGCGAATCGCTTCTTTAATGTTAGCACCGATGCTTGTTCCGCTTCGGAGAAGCTGTTTGGACAGCACAAATTCGTGTTTTTCGGTGGTTAAATGCTGATATAGTTTAATCGTTTCCAAAGCAAACGCCTTGCTTTTCATCACAATAATATTTCCCGATTTCATAAAGCTACCCTTTCAACCAATTATGAATCAAGCATTATGAATTAAGAATTATCAAGAGACTTTCCACCCTGCCGGCATATCGTCGCCGACGATAACAAGCTTGAGCTGTTCCTTGTCGCCCTCGCCGTGTACTGCCGACAAAATCATGCCGTGGCTTTCAATGCCGCAGAGCTTGACGGGCTTGAGGTTGGACACAAACAGGATTTTTTTGCCCACCAGCTCCTCGGGCTTGTAGTATTTGGCGATGCCGCTGACGATGGTGCGCTCGTCGGCGCCGTCAAAAATGCTGAATTGCAGGAGCTTTTTGGATTTTTTGACCTTTTCGCACGCCTTGACCTCGCCGACGCGGATGTCGCTCTTGGCAAAATCGTCAATGCCGATTTGCGCCACGTTCGCCAGCTCCTCGCGGATTTCCTTTATCTCCTCGCTTTCGCCGTCGTTGTTCTTGATGATGGCGTTGAGCTCCTCAATCTCCTTTTCCACGTCGATTCTCGGGAAGAGCGCTTCGCCCTTTTTGACGGTCACGTCAAGCGGCAGTGCGCCGAATGTTCCGGCGTTTTCGTAGGAAGCGCACTTTTCGCAGGCGCCGATTTGCTCCAGCGCCTTGGGCATGGTGGTGGGCATGAACGCCGAGAGCAGCGTCGCCACGACGCGAATGGTGTCGAGCAGGTTGTAGAGCACGGTGGCAAGGCGGATCTTGTTTGCCTCGTCCTTGGCGAGCACCCACGGGGTAGTTTCGTCGATGTATTTGTTGGCGCGCGAAACGACCTTAAAAATCTCAATCAGCGCGTTTTGCAGCTGCGTTTTGTCAATACAGTCGTCCACCTTGGCTTTGAGCGCGGTGACCTCGGCAATCAAATCCGCGTCAAATTCGCCGCTCTCGCGTTCAACAGGCAGCGTGCCGCCGAAATATTTTTCCGCCATCGCCACGGTGCGCGACACAAGGTTGCCAAAGCCGTTGGCGAGGTCGGAGTTGATGCGGTTGATCATGATCTCATTGGAGAAGGAGCTGTCCGCGCCGAGCGCCATCTCGCGCAGGATGTGATAGCGGATCGCGTCCGCGCCGTAGCGCTTGCCCAGCACAAAGGGATCCACCACGTTGCCCAGCGACTTGGACATCTTTTGACCGTTAAAGGTGATCCAGCCGTGCACCGCCAAATGCTTGGGGAGCGGCTGCTCGAGCGCCATGAGCATGGCAGGCCAGATAATCGCGTGGAAGCGCATAATGTCCTTGGCGACCATGTGGACGTCGGCAGGCCAGTATTTGTCGTAGTCGTCGTGGGCACCGTTGAGATAGCCCAGCGCGGTGATATAGTTCGAGAGCGCGTCGATCCACACATAGACGACGTGCTTTTCGTCAAAGGTGACGGGAATGCCCCACTTGAAGGTCGTGCGCGACACGCAGAGGTCCTCCAGACCGGGCTTGATGAAGTTATTGACCAGCTCGGTGGCGCGTGTTTTGGGACGCAGATAGTCGGTCTCGGTCAGCAGCTTTTCGATTCTGTCCGCAAAGGGAGACATCTTGAAGAAATACGCCTCCTCCTTTGCCTCGGTGACCTCTCTGCCGCATTCGGGGCACTTGCCGTCCACGAGCTGACTCTCTGTCCAGAAGCTCTCGCAGGGCGTGCAGTATTTGCCCTTGTATTCGCCCTTGTAGATATAGCCGCGGTCATAGAGCTCCTTGAAGATTTTCTGCACGCTCTCGATGTGATAGTCGTCGGTGGTGCGGATATAGCGGTCGTATTTGATGTTCATAAACCGCCAGAGTCCCTTAAAAATCTCCGCAATCTCGTCCACATAAGCCTTGGGAGAAACGCCCTTTTCGGCAGCCTTCTGTTCAATTTTTAAGCCGTGCTCGTCCGTGCCTGTCAAAAACATCACGTCATAGCCCTGCATGCGCTTGTAGCGCGCGATGGTGTCGCAGGCGACGGTGGTGTAGCAGTGTCCGATATGCGGATTGCCCGATGGATAATAAATCGGCGTGGTGATATAAAAGGTTTTTTTCTCACACATAAAATTTCCTCCTCCGGCTTTGTGCCGTCATTTGCTTTAACCTCTATTATAACAAATAATGGGAGGGTTTGCAAGTGTCTTGCTCATTTATCGCGTGATTTTGATACCAGCGCCGCGCAGAGCGAAAAGACGATTGCCGCCGCAATGCCTGCCGCCGCGCTTTTGACGCCGCCGGTGAGTATGCCGAGAGCGCCGTCCTCGCGCAGCGCGTCGCGCACGCCCTGTGCCATCAGGTTGCCGAAGCCCGCAATCGGCACCGCCGCGCCCTCTCCCGCAAAGGCAACCAGCGGCTGATAGAGCCCCAGCGCGCCGAGCGCCACGCCTGCCACCACAAAGGCGGTGAGGATCCGCGCCGGTGTGAGCGCGGTTTTGTCGATTAACAGCTGACCGAGCACGCAGATAGCGCCGCCGGTGAGAAATGCCGTGAGAAATTGCATTCAATCGCTCCTTTTGATTGGATTAATTAAAAATAGTATATCCCAAAAAATTGAAAAATCCCTAAGATTATAGAGAAGAAAGATTATTATCTGGTCTTGAATAGACAATCTTTCTATGATAAAATAATAATACAAGACTTTTAGGGAGATGGTATAAGTATGGAAAAAGAAATCACTAAGTCGTTTGATTTTAGCCAGCTTCTATCCACCGCAGTAAAGCTGCCGTTGGTGCATATCAGTCGAGAACAATTTCTAAAAAGAGAATTAATAAGATATTGTGATGATGAAGTTGTACAGTGTGCAATTGAGAACAATCCAGCTTATGCAGGTATTTCTTCACGAATAATAGATAGAATAGCTGATAAGTGTATTAGCTTTGAAACAACTAAGGTTAGTGCGATTTCTTTTGCAGTAGGTATTCCGGGTGGATTTGCTATGCTGGCAACCATTCCGACCGATTTGGTTCAGTTTTATTCACATGTTTTGATAATCATGCAAAAATTGGCTTACTTATATGGTTGGGATGAGCTGGTAGGAGAAGATGGGGAAATGGACGATGAAACAAATCATCTTCTTATTCTTTTTACCGGTGTTATGTTTGGCGTTAGCAGCGTATCGGTTGTTGTTGAAAAAATCGCTGAACAAATGGCTACAAAAGTTGCAAAGGATTTACCACGCAAAGCATTAACTAAGACGATTGTGTATCCGATTGTCAAAAAAGTCGCTACACTTTTAGGTTTTAAAATGACAAAAGATATTTTTGCAAAAGGTATTTCTAAGGTGATACCAATTGTAGGAGGTGTTGTTTCAGGCGGTTTATCTTTTGCGTCCTATATGCCAATGGCAAAAAGGTTTAAAAAGTATCTTTCGGGATTAAAAACCGCTGATGTGAATTATTATAAAAATTTAAGGGAAGGAGCAGTTCAAGAAATTGAAGCGGAATACGCCGATGTTGATTTTAAGGAAATAAATGAAGAGTTGGAACAAGAAATCATTGAAGAAAGCCAAAATGAAGAATCCGAGAATCACGATGATTTGAAACAAGAAGCAGAATCTGAGCAAGTTGAAGAAGTAACAAAATAGATTGATATATAGTGTATAAAAGCATTAAGCCTAAAAGCTTAGTGCTTTTTTCAACGAATGGATTTGATTTATGGAATAACTTTCAAATGATTTATCACGTCATTTTCACATTTGTGACGAAAACCTGAAAAATTGCAAATTACACTACCAAATTTGAAATCTTTGTGTTACAATATAGCATGGAAAACAATGCAGAAAGCTGCGAAGGAGTGACACGGATGATCGAGGTAAAAAACCTCACAAAACGCTATGGCAAAATCACGGCGTTGGACAATATCAGCTTTACGGTTGATACGGGCGAGGTGCTGGGCTTTTTGGGGCCGAACGGCGCCGGCAAGTCCACCACCATGAATATCATCACGGGCTACATATCCTCCACGTCGGGCACCGTCACGGTAGACGGCAGCGAGATATTGGAGGAGCCAAAAAAAACCAAGCAAAAAATCGGGTATCTGCCCGAGATTCCGCCGCTGTATATCGACATGACTGTGCGCAAGTATCTGGAATTTATGTTTGACCTCAAGCGCGTCAAGCTCCCCAAAAAGGAGCATCTTGACGAGGTGATGCGGCTGGTCGGGCTCGAACAGCACGGCGCGCGGCTGATTAAGAATCTGTCAAAGGGCTATCGCCAGCGCGTCGGCTTTGCGCAGGCGCTGCTGGGCAATCCGCCGGTGATTATTCTCGACGAGCCGACGGTCGGCCTTGACCCCAAGCAGATCATCGAGATCCGCAAGCTGATCAAGAGCCTCGGCAAAAAGCACACGGTCATTTTTTCGTCTCATGTGCTCAGCGAGATCTCCGCTACTTGCGACCGCATCATCATTATCGCCGACGGAAAAATCATCGCCGACGCCAAAACCGACGAGCTGTCGGGCGTGCTGACCGACAAGCGTCAGCTGCTGCTGACAGCCGAGGGCAGCGCGGCGGATATACAAAACGAGCTGAAGAAGATTCCGGACGTGCAAAAGGTCAAAAAGACCGGTGAGTCCGACGGCGCGGCGCAGTTTGCGATCGAATACAAGCCCGGCGCGGATATTCGCCGCGATGTGTTCAGCGCCATGACACGGCTGCAATGTCCTGTTTTGGAAATGCGTTCGGGCAGCGAGAGTCTGGAGGAGCTGTATCTCAGGCTCACCGGCAGTGTGAAGGGAGGCGAGGCGTAATGGGCGCGATCTACAAGCGTGAGCTGTCAGGCTACTTTAACTCCGCAATCGGTTATGTGGTGCTGGCGGTCTATTACTTCTTTTCGGGCTTGTTCTTCTACCTTTATTGCTTCTACAGGGATTCGGCAAGCCTCGGCTATGTGTTCGCCAACATGTTTTATATCGTCATGTTCATCATTCCGGTGCTGACGATGAAAACCTTTTCGGAGGAACGGCGCCAAAAAACCGACCAGGCGCTGCTGACCTCTCCGGTGAGTCTCACCGAAATCGTGCTCGGCAAGTTCTTGGGCGCGTTTACGATTTACGGACTCTGCTGCGCCATTTTCTTGGTATATGGTGTGGTGATCTCGTTCTTCGCGCAGCCGCAGTGGTCGGTGGTGCTCTGCACCCTGCTCGGCATGCTGCTGCTCGGTATGGCGATTATCGCGATGAATATCTTTATTTCGTCGCTGACCGAGAGCATGGTCGTGGCGGCGGTCATCGGCATGGCGGCAGGCTTGGTCATCGACACCATGAGCTCTTTTTCCAAGCTGGTGCCCATCCCGTGGGTGCAGTTTGTGCTGGAAAAAATTGATTTTCTCAACTATTACACGAATTTCACCTACGGTATTCTCAGTATCGTGGACGTTATCTTTTTCCTGAGCGTGACGGGACTGTTCCTGTTCTTCACCGTCCGCGTTCTCGAAAGACGCCGCTGGAGCTAAGGAGGGTTGAATATGGCAGAAAATAAAGAAAAAACCTCCGCAGCAGCGGAACAGACTCCCAAAAAGAGCGGCTTGAAGCGGCTTTTTCAGTCGCGCAAAATGCGCCACGGCTCGCTTGCCGTAGTCTTTACCGCGATAGCGGTGGCGGTGGTGATCCTGCTCAATGTCGTGGCAGGGCTGTTGGTAGACCGCTTCCCCGAGATGAAAGCGGACTTCACCGCCAACAAGGCGTTCGCGCTGGCGAACGACACCAAGGAATATATGAGCCGTCTGGACAAGGACGTCAAGCTGTATATCATCTCGGACGAGGATGATTTTATGAACACCAGCACCTATTTTGTGCAGGCGAAGAATCTTCTCGACAAGATGGTGTCAAGCTCAAACGGCAAGTTCACCTATGAATTTGTCAACACCACCGACAATCCCAAGTTCACCCAGCAATATCCCAACATCAACTGGCAGACAAAGGACACCGTCGGCGTGCTGACCTGCGGCGAACAGTACAAGGGTCTCGGCGTGAAGGATTGCTTTACCTACGACGAGGATTATTATAACTACTACGGCTCCTACAGCTGGACGGGCACCACGATCGAGCAGGCTGTTGTCAAGGGCACGCTCGACGTCACCACCGAAGAAAAGGTCGTGGTGGACATTTTGACCGGCGAGGGCGAGACCGACACAAACGGCTATGAGGGCTTGAAGGCGCTGATGACCGACAACGCCTATCAGGTCAACGAGGTCTCGCTGCTGACGGGCGAGCCGGACAAGGACGCGCGTGTGATGCTGCTGTTTGCGCCGCTCACCGATTTGAGCGACACCTCCGCCGAGACCGTCCGCAAGTGGCTTGAAAATGACGGAAAATACGGCAAGACCCTGATTTATGTCGCCAACGCCGACCCGACCGTCGGCGAGCAAAAGACGCCGAATATCGACGCGCTGCTCAGCGACTGGGGCATGGAGATGAAAAAGGGCGTTGTCTATGACACCGACCTCAATCACAACCTCAACAATGCGCCGTTCTATACCTTTATTGTCGATTATACCGACTATTACAAGGAGAATCTCAAAAACAGCACGGTGCCGGTGCTCAACGAGTACGCGACCGGTATCACCATCAAGGATACCAACACCGCGCACGCGCTGCTCCAAACCACCGACAAGGCGGGCATTTTGCCGCTCGACGCCAAGGAGGACTTTGACTTTGCGGCAAACGTGACGGGCGAAACGATCGCCATTGCCGCCGAGGGTCAAAAGGCAGGTACCGAAGCCTATTCCAACGTGGTCGTTTTCAGCTCCAAGGCGATGCTGCTTTCGGGAGAGCTGTCTTATGCGAGCTTTAACAATGCCGCTTACTTTATGAATATGCTGAACACCATCACCGAAAAAGAGGACAACACCGTGGTGATCGAGGGCAAGAGCCTCGAAAACGCCACGCTGGGCGCACCGGGCGCCGAGACCTCCAACGCCGTGATGATTGTGTTTATGATTGTGCTTCCGGCGCTGATTCTGATTTTGGGTATCGTGCTCTGGATTCGCAGGAGGAACCGCTGATGAATAAGAAAAAAGGAATCATTATCGCCGCAGCTGCGGCAGTCGTGTTGGTTGCCGTCATTTTGATTTTGGTGCTGGTGCCCAAGGGCGGCTCCGACGGAAAAACCGCAACGCTGGACGAGGGCGTGGCGCTGGAGCGGTCGGTGGATGCGGACGGCATGCACCAGGCAGTGGTGCTCACCGACAAAAACGGCAATATCGAAAACAACAGCTACGGCACGCTGATGGAGTATTATCCCGCCAACATCAAGAGCATTCATATCGAGAATGCAGGCGGCAGCTTTGACGTCGAATCCGACACGCCCGAGGGTCAGGCGACCGTCTACACCCTCAAGGGCTACGAGGATTTTGATTTGCAGAGCGGCAATCCCGACTTGATCGCCAGTGCGGCTGCCTCGCTCAGCTTCAGCAAGGTCGCCACGCTCGACAAAAACAAGGCGGCTGAGTTTGGCTTTGACAAGCCGCGCTCCACCGTGACGGTCTATTATGAGGACGACACCAAGGCGGTGATCATCGTCGGCAACGACGCGCCGCAGCAGGCAGGCACCTACATCAAATTCGGCACCGGCGACGCGGTGTATGTGGCGGAAACCGATGTGGTCTCGGCGTTTGATTTCAGCGTCAACGACCTGATCAGCCTCCGCATCAACGAGAACGCCGACAGCACCGACAACAACGAGCTGACCTCGCTCACCCTGTCGGGCGCCGCCTTTGACAAGCCGGTCACCTTGGTGCCGAGCGAAAACACCAACTATTCCGCATCCTATCAGATGACCGAGCCGGTCAGCCGCTTGGCAAACGAGAGCGAGAGCAGCCTGATCGCAGGCGGCATCCGCGGACTCTACGCCACGTCGGTCAAGATGGTCAATCCCTCCGACGCACAGCTGGCGGAGATGGGTCTCGACAAGCCCTACGCCGCTGTCTCGGCGGACTATCCCGACGCCACCATTGAGCTGATAGCCGGCAAGCCGGACGGCGACGGCAATGTGAACGTCATGGTAAAGGGCGAAAAGGTCGTCTATACCATCGCGGCTGAAAAGGTCGCGTGGTGCCAAACGAGCTACGAAAAGCTCTGCGGCGAATATGTCTGCAATCCCAAAATGACCGAGCTGAGCGGCATGACCGTCAAGGCGAACGGAAAAACCTACGAATTCAAGCTCAGCTCGCGCGAATCCGTCACCACCGACGACAAGGGCGTGGAGACCTCTGCCACCGTCACCACCGTGACCTACAGCGGCAAGGAGATCGAGATCGGAAAATTCTCCTCCTTCTACAACGATATCGCCCTGATCGGGCTTGCGGACGCCAAAACCGAAAACGGCGGCAGCACCGCGCTGTCCGTCACCTATACCTTTGCCGACGGCAGCAGCGACACCGCGGAGTTTTTGGCGACCGGCGACAAATATGTGGCGAAGCTCAACGGTGAGATCGCCGGACACTGCAACAAGGGAGACATTACACGCGCCGTCAACGGCGTTGCCGAGGTAATCAAATAATATGAAAAAATCCGTTTTGACCGGCGCTGCGCTGCTGACGGCTGCGGCGCTGTCGTTCGGAGGCTGCTCGCTGTTTGTGGAGGAGACTGCTTTCAAATCGCCTGCTGCCTCCGGTCACGCCATGCAAATGCCTGTGGAGGAGCTGCGCCAAAAGTACACGGGCTACGGTTTTTCGGCGCTTAAAACCGAAGAGGAACAGCGGCTGTACGCCGGTATTGACGAGGCGGTCAACAAGCAGGAGCCGGAGGATTTTTACGGCGGAAGCTTTGCGGACACCAACGTCGTTACCGACATCCTTGAGCTGTACAAGGACGACCATCCCGAGGTGTTTTGGATCGACGAGTCGGAGCCGTATTACTACACGCAGGACGAGGGCGGACTGACGATCCGGCTGCATTTCAAGCTGCAAAAGGACGCGCTCGAAACCGCCAGGCAGGAGCTGGAAAACGCCGTGCAGCAGATCGTTGCGGACGCGCCTGCCGAGAGCAGCGACTACCAAAAGGAGCTGTTTGTGCACGACCGTCTGATCGACGCCTGCACCTACGACGAAGAGGCGGTGGAGATCCACAAGCAGGAAAAGGTGCGCGGCAATGAGCAAAACGCCTACGGCGCGCTGGTGGAAGGAAAGGCGGTCTGCGAGGGCTACACGCGTGCTTTTCAGATCCTGTGCAGCCGTCTCGGTGTGACCTGCTGGGTCATTCAGGGACAGGCGATCGGCTTTGAAGGCGAGAGCAGCGTGAACCATATCTGGAACTGCGTGCAGCTCGACGGCGACTGGTACCACGTGGACGCGACATGGGACGACTACGAGGACGCGCCGGCTGCGACCGACCGCTACTACTACTTCAATCTGACAACGGCGGAGCTGGAAAAAGACCATATCATTTCACCGCTCTACGGCGAGAGCACCGGCGAGGACGTGTGGTGCAACGGCTATGTGCCGGAGTGCAACAGCACCGACTACTATTATTTTTCGCTCAACGCCTATGCGCTCTACAGCCCGGATGACTACGCCTGCTCCGAATATCTGGCACAGGCAGCCGCCGAGGGCAGGGAGAGCTGCTGCTATCGGATCGACGAAGACGCCGATTTTGAATATGTTTTTGACGAAGTGGTCAGAGCCTACGCCTATGACTGGGTGACGACCGCCAACGAGATCAACGGCTACAGTCCGCAAATCAGTGAGCGCTGCAAGCTGAGCGCCAACAATGAGCGGAGGATCATTACGCTGATCATGGAATACGTATAACAGGGGAGAGGAGAACTATGAAATATGACGTCAGACAGCTGCCTTTGCTGTCTAACACGGAGATCGCGCAGGGTATTTTTGATATGCGCCTTGCCTATGCGCAGGAGGATCTGCCGGTCGCCTGCGGACAGTTTGCCCATGTGTATGTGCCGGGCAAAACGCTGCGCCGTCCGATTTCGGTCTGCGACGCGTCCGGGGGCGAGCTGCGGCTGGTCTATCAGGTCAAGGGCGAGGGCACCAAGATCATGTCACAAATGCAGAGCGGCACGGTGGATGTGCTGGCGCCGCTGGGCAACGGCTTTCATATCGAGCAGGGCAAGCGCTACGCCCTGATCGGCGGCGGGATCGGTGTGCCGCCGATGCTCTACACCGCCAAGCAGTGCGACAATCCGCTGATCATCACCGGCTTTCGCAACGCGTCGCTGGTGATCTTGCAGGAGGATCTGGCGGCACAGGGCGAAACGCTGCTCTGCACCGACGACGGCACCGCCGGCGTCAAGGGCTTTGTCACCGACCTGCTGCGCGCGCATATCGCCGAAGTGGACGAGGTTTGTGCCTGCGGCCCCACGCCGATGCTCAAGGCGGTGGCGGCGGTTTGCAAAGAACACGGCAAGCCCTGTCAGGTATCGCTGGAGGAGCGCATGGGCTGCGGCGTCGGCGCTTGTCTGGTGTGCGCCGTCAAGGTGCGCAAAAACGGGGAAGAGATCATGCAGCACGTCTGCAAAAACGGTCCCGTATTCAACGCGGAGGAGGTAGTATTCTGATGGCTGATTTATCGGTAAAGGTGGCAGGCGTGTCGTTTGACAATCCGCTGATCGCCGCCTCGGGCACCTTTGGCTTTGGCAGAGAGTACGGCGAGTTTTATCCGCTTTCGGCGCTGGGCGGTGTTTCCTGCAAGGGCATCACCCTGACGCGCCGCGACGGCAATCCGCCGCCGCGCATAGCCGAGACGCCTTCGGGCATTCTCAACGCCGTCGGACTGCAAAACCCGGGCGTCGATGTGTTTATCAAAGAGGATCTGCCGTGGCTCAAGCAACAGAACACGGTGGTGATCGCGAACATCGCCGGCAACACGGTGGAGGACTACTGCCAAATGGCGGAGAAGCTCAGCGAAACCGATGTGGATATGATCGAGCTGAACATCTCCTGCCCCAATGTCAAGAGCGGCGGCGTGCAGTTCGGCACGAGCTGCGAGAGCGTGGGCAACATCACCGCCGAGGTGCGCCGTCACTGCAAAAAGCCGCTGGTCGTCAAGCTCAGCCCCAACGTGACGGACATCGCGTCCATCGCGCAGGCAGCCGAGGCGGAGGGCGCGGACGCGGTCTCCATGATCAACACTCTCACCGGCATGCGCATCGACATCCGCACACGCCGTCCCATCATCCGCAACAACACAGGCGGTCTGAGCGGCGCGGCGGTCTTTCCGGTGGCGGTCAGAATGGTGTGGCAGGTCGCCAACGCGATCAACATCCCGATCATCGGCATGGGCGGCATCACCACCTGGGAGGACGCGGTCGAAATGCTGATGGCAGGCGCCACCGCCCTGCAAATCGGCACCGTTCTGTTCACCGATCCCTATGCGCCCGTCAAGATCAACGAGGGACTGAACCGCTTCCTCGACGAGAACCACATCCAAAGCGTCACCGAGTTGACAGGCACCGTTCAGCCGTGGTAGTTTTTTAGAGTTGAGCGTTGAGCGTTGAGAGTTGAGATTCAGTCGGGACGGATAGCGCGGCGATTCCGAAGCCGTGGATTCCCGAATGAATCAATATGGTGCGTTATTCGTTGAAATATTTATTGAATAGAATATGAAAAGGACGTGCGTTTGACGGCACGTCCTTTTTTCTCGAGGTTTTTCGATTATTATGATATAATATACATGCTGCGACTCTTTCCGGTAGGAAGGAGGTGTGTTGACATGGATACAGTTATCACCCTTTTAGTGTCTGTGCTGGCGTCTGTAATTGGATATTACATATGCAAATGGTTCGACGGACACCGATAAACGCAGCAACGAACCTCGACGCGGTCGGTCGTTAAAGTGACAAGAACCCCGAAAGAGCGGCAACTCTTTCGGGGTTCGATTTTGTGTGTCAGCCTGGAAAAGTTATCACCCTTTTGGCTTATTCCTATTATATCATGCCAAACAAAAAAAAGCAAGTAAATTTTTAAA